>Ga0076930_100704_pt1 | contig 26639 bp, 21 predicted proteins | sample HotLakConsoUCCRE_FD_71149 | JGI IMG/M metagenome (GOLD analysis project Ga0076930, IMG submission 71149) | Hypersaline microbial mat communities from Hot Lake, Washington, USA - Hot Lake Consortium UCC-RE (version 3) (version 3) ...
ACACCTACCGCACGCTGACCGCAGTCGATTCCGCCATCATGGTGATCGACGCCGCCAAGGGTATCGAGGACCGCACCCGCAAGCTGTTCGAGGTCTGCCGCCTGCGCGACATCCCGATCGTCACCTTCATCAACAAGATGGACCGCGAAACGCGCGACCCGTTCGATCTGCTCGACGAGATCGAGAAGACGCTCGCCCTCGATACCGCGCCGGTGACCTGGCCGATCGGGCGCGGCAAGGATTTCGCCGGTACCTACAATCTCGCGCAAAACACCATCCGCCGCCTTGACGAGGAGGTGGAGGCGACGCCGGTATCGGGGCCGGAAGACAAGCTATTCGACGAGTTGCTCTCGCAATACGATGTCGATGAATGGCGCGAGGAGGTGGAGCTGGCGCGCGACGGTTTGCGCCCGTTCGATCTCGCCGCCTTCCGCGAGGGCCATCTGAGCCCGGTCTTCTTCGGCAGTGCGCTGCGCAATTTCGGTGTGCGCGATCTGATCGATTCGCTCGGTGCCATCGCGCCGCCGCCGCGTGCCCAGGAGGCTGAGGGGCGCATGGTCGAGGCGGATGAGCGGAAGATGACGGGCTTCATCTTCAAGATCCAGGCCAATATGGACCCCAACCACCGTGACCGCATCGCCTTCATGCGCGTCTGCTCAGGCAAGCTGACGCGCGGGATGAAAGCGAAGCTGGTGCGCACGGGCAAGCCGATCACACTCTCGGCGCCGCAATTCTTCTTCGCCCAGGATCGCGCCATTGCCGATGAGGCCTATGCCGGCGACGTGGTCGGCATTCCGAATCATGGCACGCTGCGCATCGGTGACACGCTGAGCGAGGGCGAGCAGATCGTGTTTCGGGGTGTTCCCAGCTTTGCGCCCGAGCTCATGCGCCGCGTCAAGATCGGCGATGCGATGAAGCAGAAGAAGCTGCGCGAAGCGTTGCAGCAGCTCGCGGAGGAGGGCGTCGTCCAGCTCTTCATTCCGTTCGATGGCTCGGGCGCCATTGTCGGCGTGGTCGGCGCGCTGCAGCTGGACGTGCTGAAGGAGCGGCTGGGGGCCGAGTATAATCTGCCGATCGATTACGAGCCCGTGCGGTTCAGCATCTGCCGCTGGGTCGAGGCGGATGACCGGGCCGAACTCGACAAGTTCATGACCGCGAACAATTCCGCCATGGCCAACGATCTCGACGGTGCCCCGGTCTTCATGGCGCCGTCGCCGTTCTCGCTGCAATACGATGCCGAGCGCTGGCCGGCCATCCGCTTCACCGATGTGAAGGATTATCAGCGCAAGGCGGAGTGAGCTTCACTCCGCCGCCGCGCGCCTTTCCGGATAGAGCGAAAGCAACCCCTCGCGGCTGGCTGCGCAGATGCCGCGCTCCGTGATCAGCCGCGTGACCAGCCGGGAGGGCGTGACATCGAAAGCGGGATTGCCCGCCGCCGAGCCGGGCGCGGTGACCTGGATCGTCGCGATCCCGCCATCATCCGTACGCCCCGTGAGATGCGTCACCTCGCGGGCCGAGCGCTCCTCGATCTCGATCTCGCGCACGCCGTCTTCGATCGCCCAGTCGATCGTGGAGGCGGGGAGGGTGACGTAGAAGGGCACGCCGTTATCCTTCGCGGCCAGCGCCTTGAGATAGGTTCCGATCTTGTTGGCGACGTCGCCCGTCGCCGTGGTGCGGTCGGTGCCGGTGATGCACATATCGACAAGGCCATGCTGCATCAGATGGCCGCCGGCATTGTCGACAATGACCGTATGCGGCACGCCGTGCCCGTCAAGCTCGTAGGCGGTCAGCGCCGCGCCCTGATTGCGAGGGCGGGTTTCATCGACCCAGACATGGACCGGAATGCCCGCATCATGCGCCTGATAGATCGGCGAGAGCGCCGTACCCCAGTCGACACAAGCGAGCCAGCCGGCATTGCAATGGGTGAGGATGTTGACGGGGCGCCCGGTTTCGCCGTGGCGCTCCGCGATCAGCGTCATGGCATGGGCGCCGATCTGCCGGCATTGCTCGACATCCTCGTCACAGATCGCCGCAGCCTCGACCCAGGCCGCATCGGGCCGCTCCGCCGAGGGGAGGGCGCCGAGGCGCTGCCGCATGCGCGCGAGTGCCCAGTGCAGATTGACGGCGGTCGGTCGTGTCGCTGTGAGGCGGCTGACGGAATTCTCCAACGCGGCGTCGGATGGATCGACGCGCATCTGCATGGCAAGACCATAGGCCGCCGTCGCTCCAATCAGCGGTGCTCCGCGCACGATCATGGTGATGATCGCCTCGGCCGCTTCTTGCATGTCGCGCAGACGCAAGAGCTCGAAGGAGAAGGGGAGTTTCGTCTGGTCGATGACCATGACGCCGTCTCCGTCCGCAGCGGGAAAAATGGTGCGGTAATGGGTTCCGTCGATCTTCACGGCGAACTCCCCCTGACATGCGATTGCGGATCAATACTCGATTTCGTACCCGATTCCGACCGAACTGCGACCATCGGCGCCGACCTGTGACTGTAGACGCAAACGCCGGGTCAAGTCGATATCGACCGAAACACCGGTATCCTCCGGTCGCGCGCCGGCGCGCACGCCGATGCGGACATTGTCGGCGACATAGCGCGAGACGCCCACGGCGGGTGCCTCGGCATCGGCGGTGATGTCGAGGCTGTCGACGCCGAGCGCGCGACGCAATTGATCGAATACGCCGGGGCCACCGCCAGACAGGGTGGCAATGCCCTGCGCAAGTTGCACGGCCTGCGCACCGGAAAGACCGCCTGCCGCGCGATCGAACAGGATGCGCGACAGGATCTCGTCCTGGGGCAATTCAGGTGTCGACCTGAGCCTGATGGCGGGATCGTTCGCCGGGCCGCTGACACTGATGCTCACCGTCGCATCACTCGTCTGTGTCTCCGCGACAAAATCGAGGAAGGGGACGAGATCTCCGGAGAAATCAAGGAAACCGCGTGTGAATTCGAGACGCTGGCCGAGAAGATCAAAGCGCCCGCGCCGCAATTCGAACCCGCCGATCGCCACCGGATCACGGCTGGTGCCGGTCAGACGCAAGGTGCCACCGAGCTCGGCATTGATGCCGCGCCCGCGGATGAAGATGCGGTTGGGGCTGTCGATCGTCAGGTCGAGCCGTGCATTGAAGGCGGTACCGCCCCCCGCGCGGGCCTGCGCGTCGCGAAGGGCCAGGCGCACACGCACGTTCTCTGGCGCGCCGACATGGCGGGTGCCGGGGAGCGGCTGCAAGGTCGTCGGCAGTCGATCCGGAACGGAGATGTCGAGCGTCGCCAGGGTGACGCGCCCGGAGATCAGGGGTGAGGCAGCAAGCGCGCCGCTCAGTGTGAGGTCGAGATCGGCGGTCGCTGTCGCAAGCGTGTTGTCGGCGAGCCGGGCATTGCGACCGGTCACGGCGATTTCACCGGGGAAATTCGTCGCCGGGTCGAGCCGCACCTGGCCACTGGCTGCGAGGCTTCCATCTGCTGGCGTTGCCGCACTGAAGCTCTCGATGCGCAGCACGTCTCCCTCCGCGACCAGCCGCGCATTGATAGCCGAGAGGTCGAGCCCCAACTCCTCGTCCGTGAACCGTGCATCGGAGACCGTCGCGCTCCCATCGATACGCGGGGCGGTGCTCATGCCGCGAATGGTAGCCGAGACCGCTGCGGAACCCGTCAGGCGCCGCCCCTGCGGCGCGAGGACCACGTTCGCTGCATTGAGATCGAGGGTACCCTCCGCGCGCAGATCGAATTCACCGACCGGATCAAGGGGGGCGCTGCCGGTCAGGCGCAGCGTGGCGGTCGGCGCCTCGATCGTGGCATCAACGCCGGCGCGACCATCCGCGAGCGTACCCGAGGCGCGAATGTCGAGGGAGGGGATTCCTCCCTCACGCAATTGCGGTACGGAGAGATTGGTGAGATCGAGTCGATAATTGCCCTCGGGTGAATCCGTCGGCCCTGTGAGGCGCGCCGAGCCCTGGGCAGTCCCGGTCAGGCCGATACCCGGGGCGAAAATCTCCGCGATTGAAAGCGGCAGGGCGGTGATGTCGATCGACAGGTCCAGCCTCTCACCGGCATCGCCGGCGATTTCGATGCGCCCGCCATTGGCGGCGATCACCAGCCCCTCGATGCGCGCCATGCTGTCTTCGAGCGTGAATCGCGCAGGTTCAGCCAGACCGAGGCTGCGCTGGCCGCGTGTTGCGGAAAGGGCCTCCAGGGTCAGCAGAATATCCGCCTCGCGCGGTGCGACTTCCCCGCGTGCCGTGAGATCGAAACCCTGTGCGCGGGCTTCGGCGGTGAAGCGGGTGCGATCGGCGACACCCTCTGCATCGAGGGCAATCCGCGTAAATTCCTGCCCGGCCACCGCGAGCCGGTCAGCCGTGATCTCGCCCTCGAAAGCCGGCGCGCGCAGCAGGTCGCGGCCACGCATATCGGCCTCGAAGGCGGAGAGGCTCATATCCCCGAAGCCGAGCCGGCTGCCCTGTGCGGCGACTCGTGCATCCTGCCCGCCATCCCGAACGGCGAGATCGATCGTGGCGTCCAGGGCACCGCTCAGTTCTGTCAGGGCGAGGGCGCTCAGATCGTCGAGATCCTGCGCTGCGAGAGAAATGCGCCCCTGAGCGCGGCTCTCGCTGTCCAGATCGACCGCGCCGGCGAGACGGGCGGAACCAATGCTGATATCGAGATCTTCCAGCCCGTAGCCGCCTGCGGCACGCTCCCGCAGGCGCAAGCCGCCACGGGCGGGGTTGCCGGCCACCAGCCCGTCGAGATCGAGCCGTGCATCCGGGAGCCCGGTCAGATCCTGTGCATCCAATGTGACAGCAAGGCGTGGAACGGCGCGCCCCAGCGCCACCATATCAGCGACAAGGAGCTCGCCGGCGAGATCGGGGCGTTCCAGCGATCCCGTCAGGCGCAGATCGCCGGTGAGGCGGCCTTCGGTGATCCGCTCGTCCAGAAGGGCGAGTTCCGGGATGGTCAGGCGGAGCCGGATATCCGCAGCCGTATCATCGGCCCGCCCATCGACAGTTGTGTCCAGATTCTCGCCGGCAAGACGCAGCCCGTCGAAGGCGAGCCCCTGCGGAATGCGCGAAACGCGTCCTGACACGGTCGCCCTCTCTCCCAGAAGCCCGTCGAGAGCATCGGTCCCGCTCCCGAAATTACGCAGATCACCAGACAGGGCGACAACCACCTGGTCGATGGAAGGATTGCCCGCGATCTGCGTCGTGAGTTCCGCCTCGCCACGCAAGGGCATGCCTGCAAGGCTTGAGAAGGGCGAGAGGTCGGCGATCATGCTGCTCAGAGTCGCATTGATGACCTCGGCCCCGATCTTGCCGGCAAAATTTCCGGCAAATGTCGGGGACAGCAGGCGCGCCTGTGCGATATCGGCGACGCCGTCCGTGCTGATTTCACCGCTTGCATCAACCTCGATCGATCCGCCGAGCGCCCTGTCGAGCGCATGATCGGCAAGGACGACGTCCTGTGCCCGGGCGTCGAGTCGGAAATCGAACCGCTCCGCCGGCTCGGTGGTGCCGACTGGTGATGATGCGATACGCAGGTCGAGTTCGCCGATATCCGCCTGTGGAGTCTCCACGCCCGATGCCGTGATGCTGCCGTCGAGCCGGGGCGCGCCGAGCGGTCCGCGCAGATCCATGTCGAGGGCGAGATCGGCCACGGCGACGTCACCCGCACGGGCAGCGCCGTCCGCACCCCGAAGGGCGCGCCCCGCCACCTGGACGTCGAGGCGCTGCTGCGCGGAGATAGTTCCGCTCACCGACAAGTTGGCTACCGGAGTCCGCAGGCTGAGATCGCGCAGGGCGAAACTGGTATCATCGCGCAGGCTGGCTTCCCCGGAGAGCCGGGTCTCACCGTCGAAGAACGGCACTGCCGCAGGCGGCATCAGCCCGGCGAGGCGGGCCGCGAGGTCGAGGTCGAGATCGTAGGCCCCATCGGTGCGGAGCACGCGCACCTGGCCCTGCGCTGCTATGTCGGCCCCGGCTGCGAAGGCGAGTGTCGCGTCGAAATCCTCAAGCGGATCATCGCCGGACAAGGTCAGCGACACGGGAGGGCGTCCGGGCAGATCGAGCAGGCGCGCTGCGATACCGCCGGCCGGCTCGTCATATGTCAGCGTCACCCCGAGACGGTTCGTCTCCGGGACGTAGGCGAGTTCCGCGTCGAGACTGCCCTCGGCATCGAGGCGGCGCGCGGCAAAGCTCAGATCCAGTCCGTCGGAAGGATCGCCGAGGCGGGCGCTGCCCTCCGCGCTGAAACGCGCCTCTTCACCAAGAACCGCTTCTCCCATGATCAATTCGTCGAGGCGGAACGAATCGACACGGACCGCCAGCGGCAATTCGGGAAAGAGGGGGCCACTTTCGGCTGCTTCCTGTTCCTCGGGCCGGGTTTCGGCGGGGCGCAGATATTCGACAGTGCCGATTTCGAGCGCATTGACCTGGAGGCGACGCCGCAAGAGTGCGGTCCGGGTCCAGTCCAGTTCCACACGATCGACACGCAGCCACGGGCCTTCCTCGTCGGAGATGGTGATGTTGGAGATCACTGCGGTCGATGACAGGGCGCCTTCGATATCCCCGATTGAGACGCGCGTCGTCGGTGTCGTCAGCAGTCGCGAGATCAAGCCTGCGAGGGCGCTCTGGTCCTCGTCGGCCTGTCCCGGGGTGGCGAGAACGAACCAGCCACCGATCGCGGTCGATCCGACGAGAAGCATTGCAGCGAGAAGAGCGCGTATCGGTTTCATCATCAGAAGGCCTGCCCGATCCCGAGATAAACGCCATAGCCGCGCTGGCCTGCTACCTTCTGGAGGGGAATCGCCACGTCAAGGCGTATCGGGCCGATGCCGGTATAGTAACGCAGACCAAGCCCTGCGGAGAAGCGCAGCCGCTCGCCGAAATCGGGATAGCTTTCCCGAAAGGCGCCACCGGCATCGATAAAGGGCACGATGCCGATCGTATCGGTGATGCGGATGCGGGCTTCAAGCGAACCCTCGAGTAGCGAGCGCCCGCCGATCGGTTCTCCGGCGCGCATCGGGCTGAGGCTGCGGAAGGCATAGCCGCGCACCGAGCCGCCGCCTCCAGCGAAGAAGCGCCGATTGGCCGGGATGTTCTCCAGATCCGCTCCGGCGAGCGAGCCGAAGCCGATGCGCGCGGCAAGAATGTAGCGGCCGCGGTCATCGAGTGAATAATAGGTCGCGGCGTCAAACCGCGTGGACAGCATGTTGAGCGAGGAGCCCAGCGCCCCGAGATAGGGTGTCACGCCCGCATTGATGCGCCAGCCTTCGGTCGGCTCAAGCCGGTTGTCGCTCGAATCGAAGCTGAGCGTGAGCGGCAACCCGACGAGCCGGTAATCGCGCTTGCGCGAAGAATCCTTGGTTTGTCCGCGCTCGTATTCGACGCCGCCCTGGATGTTGAACGTATCCGAGAAACGATGGCGGATACCCGCCGTGACATTGACGAGACGGGTGTCGAAACCGTCCGCCCGATCGCGCTCCATGCGCGCATCAGCGAGGAAATCGTTGCGCGTGCCCCACAGGGCCGGCTTCATGAAACTTGCGGAAATGCGCCCGCCGAGATCATCGAAGATATTGCGATTGCGATCGAAAAGCGCGCCGCCGCCCTCCGTCAGATAAAATGCGGAGGCCTCGAGACGCAGACGCTCCGCGCCGCCGAAGAGATTGCGATGGGCCCAGTAGACGCGCGTGGATGGGCCATCCGTGGTCGAAAACTCCGCAGAGATGCCAAAGGCCCGTGGCAGGCGTTCGGTCACCTCCAAATCCAGCGGCAGATTGCCATCCGCGTCGAGGGCATCCCCCTCACGGATCCGCACGGAGGACAGGGCCTCGATCCGCGTCAGCGAGGTGCGGATTCCCGCAAGCGCCTGCGGGGAATACGGGTCGCCCGGCTCGGTATATATGAAGGAGCGGATCACCCGCTCGTCGATATTCTCGTTGCCGCTGACGGCAATACTCCCGATTCCGGCGACAGGGCCCGGTGAAACGGAGATCGTCAGATCCATCACCTCTTCGGGATGGTTCACCACAGGGTCGATGGCCGAAATATCGGCAAAGGGGCGTGATTGCTCCCGGTAATGATCGACAATCCGCGCCTGGGCGCTGAGGATACGCGCTGCGGAAGCCGGATCGCCCGGCGCCAGCGCGATGACGTCTTCAGGGAGTTCCCGGTCGAGGCGGCGCCCGGTCGAGGCATCGGTCACTGCGATGTCGCGGATTGCGAAACGACGGGACGGATCCACGATGATCCGCACAGGCACCCGCTCGCGACCCTGGAATTCGCCGGCCGCGGCGACGGCGGCCTCGATCCGGTCCGCGCCGATACGCAGCGTGACGCCGGCTATGTCGATCGCGACGATGGCGTTGTAGTAGCCGAGCCCCCACATCGCATCGATGACGGGAAGCAGGTCGCCCTGAGCGCGCCGCGCCAGCGCGCCGGCATCCGGAGGGGCGTCGTCGCGAAGTTGCCGGAGCGTCGAAATATCCTTGATCGCCGTAAGGATCGCCGAATCATCTCCGACGACATCAATCTCGAGGTCATAGGGCAGGGTGTCCGCGCTCGGCTCCGGCGCGGTTTCGCCACGCCCGAACAGGCCGAATAAATCGAAAGCATACGCACCCGTGGCCGGCGTAAAGCCGATCAAGAGGGCGAGGAAAAAGGCTTTCCAAAAAGACGTGCGGGCCTTGCGCCCGTACTCGCGTCCCATCACTCACTCCGCCGATTCCCGTCGCCCCCACGATCCGGGAATGCTGACCAATGGTCATGATCTACAGCATAATTCGAATGAATTGTTTAACGCTCGTGGCCATCGGACGCAAACTGCAAACGCTGATCACGAGGTCGTGATGGTGTAACCTTCGCCTCGGGTGAAGCGTATATGTCACGCAGCCGCCCGGCGGAATCGCGCCAGAATCGTTCAGGCATCAGGGAGCACGACGCGTGAAGACAAAAACGCTTTCAGCAGGGATCGATACCAACACCCACACAAGCCTGAGAAAATCTCTGCTCGCTCTCGGGCTGGCCACGACCCTCGGGATCGCAGGATCGTTCGGTGCGCGCGGGGAGGCGCTCGTCGAGCGCCCATGGGACGAGATCGTGGCTGCGGCTGACGGTCAGACTGTCTACTGGAATGCCTGGGCGGGTGACGAGAAGGGCAACGCTTTCATCGCATGGGCCGGTGAACAGGTGCGCGAGCGCTACGGCGTGCGAATCGAGCACGTCAAGCTGACCGATACCGCCGAGGCGGTCTCGCGGGTCGTGGCCGAGCGGGCCGCCGGGCGTGACGAGGGTGGTACGGTGGATCTGATCTGGATCAACGGGGCCAATTTCGTCACGATGAAGGAGCAGGGGCTGCTCTTCGGCCCGTTCACGCAGATCCTGCCCAATTATGAACTCGTGGATGAGGACAACCCCTCCAACATCATCGATTTCACCGTTGCGATCGACGGCATGGCCGCACCCTGGCGCGTGGCGCAACTCGCCTTCGTCTACGATTCCGCCCGCGTCGATCGCGACAGTCTGCCCGGCTCGATTCCGGCCATGCTGGACTGGGCCCGCGACAATCCGGGCCGTCTGACGCACCCCAATGCCCGCAATTTTCTCGGTGCGACCTTCCTGAAACAGGCGCTTCACGCGCTCGCGCCGGATACCTCCGTGCTCTACGAGGAAGCGAGCGACGCGACATATGCCGAGGCGACAGCTCCTCTCTGGGAGTGGTATGAGGCGATTCGTCCGCACTTCTGGCGCGGCGGCGACGAATTTCCAGGGTCCAGTGCCGATCTCGATCGCCTGCTCGACGATGGCGAGATCGAGATCGCGGTGACGCTGAACCCGGCCACGGCGGCGCTGCTCTCGGAGACGGGGCTCCTGCCCGATACGGCGCGCGTGTTCTTTCTCGACGGGGGCACGATCGGCAACACCTCCTTTGTGGCGATCCCCTACAACGCCGCCAACAAGGAGGGCGCGATGGTGGTCTCGAACTTCCTGATGTCGCCGCTGGCGCAGGCGCGGGCTCAGGACCCGACCGTGCTGGGCGCCTTCACGGTGCTCGACATGGATGCGCTCGATGATGACGCGCGCGCGCTGTTCGACGCGGCATCCGCCCATCCCGCCATGCCGGGCCCCGATGACATCGCCGATGTGCAGATGGAATCGCACCCCTCCTGGATGACCCGGCTGACGCAGGATTGGGAGGCGCGGACGTCCCGCTGATCCGATGCTGCGTTTCGCGCCGACCCTGACCCTGCTGATCCTGCTCGGCCCAATCGGCGCGGGGCTGCTCTGGACGCTCTTGCCGGCGTTTGGCTACCTGCCGGTGCTGGGCACCCGTGACTTCTCGCTCGATCCCTGGCGCGAGCTCTTCGCCTATGCGGGTTTTCGCTCGGCGCTTTGGCTGACGCTCTTCGTGGGATTCGGCGCGAGCATCGTCTCGCTGATTCTGGCGATCGCGCTGTGCGCCACCAGCGTGGGGACGCGCGCCTTCGAGATCCTGCGCGCGGCGCTGCCACCGCTTCTGGCGACGCCGCATGTCGCCATCGCCATCGGCTTCGCCTTTCTGGTGGCGCCGAGCGGGCTGATCGTGCGCGGCTTCTCACCCTGGGCCACCGGCTGGGAGCGCCCGCCCGGCATCGCCACGGTGAACGACGCCTACGGGCTGAGCCTGATTGCCGGGCTCGTCCTGAAGGAGACGGTCTATCTCATCCTGATGATCATCGCCGCGAGCACGCAGGTGGCGCTGCGCCCGATGCTGCAGGCGGCCTCGGCACTGGGATACGGGTCGGCGCGGGGTTTCGTCGCGGTGATCATGCCGCAGATCTACCGCCAGATCCGTCTTCCGATCTATGCCGTGCTCGCCTTCTCGCTGGCCAATGTCGAGATGGCGCTGATCCTCGGCCCCGGCAACCCGCCGCCGCTCTCGGTGGTGGCGGCGCGCTGGTTCGCCGGCTATGATCTGGGTATGTATTACCCGGCTTCTGCCGCCGCGACACTGCAATTTGCCATCGTCGTCGCCGGGATCGGCCTGTGGCGGCTGATGGAGGTCCCCGTTGGTGCGATCCATCGCGCCTGGCTGGCGCGCGGTGTCCGGCGTGGCGCCGGTGAGCCTTTATGGGGCAGCGCCGCGCTGATCGGCTGGACGGGCGGCGTCCTGGCGCTGGCCACGCTCTTGACCGTCGCGGCATGGTCCTTCGCGCATCGCTGGCGCTATCCGGATTTTCTGCCGCAGAGCTGGTCGCTGCGCGTCTGGGAGCAGCATGCAGGTAACGTCGCGGCCCTGGCCGGGGTTACGGCGGTGATCGCCGCTGCTGCGACGCTGGTGGCGTTGGTTCTGGCACTGGCTTGTCTGGAAAACGAGCAGCGGCGCGGATTGACGGTCGGGCAGGGGGCCTTGTGGGCGCTCTATCTGCCGCTGCTGGTGCCGCAGATCGGCTTCCTCTTCGGGGCCCAGATGCTGCTGGTGCATTTCTCCCTCGATGCGACGCTGTTCGCGGTGATCTGGGCGCATCTCATCTTCGTGATGCCCTATGTCTTCCTCTCGCTCGCCGATCCGTTCCGCGCGCTCGATCCGCGTTATGCGCGCAGCGCGGCGGCTCTGGGGGCGTCGCCGATGCGGATATTCTTCACGGTGAAGTTACCGATGCTGGCGCGGTCACTGGCCATTGCCTGCGCCATCGGTTTCGCCGTGAGCATTGCGCTCTATCTTCCCACATTGTTCGCCGGCGCCGGGCGGATCGCCACATTGACCACAGAGGCCGTGACCCTGTCGAGCGGCGGCGACAGGCGGGTGATCGGGGTTTATGCATTCATCCAGGCGCTGCTGCCGCTCGCCGTCTATGCGATTGCACTGGCCCTGCCGGCGTTGATCTACCGCAACCGCAAGGGACTGGCATGATGGATGGAGCTGTTGTGACAGGGCAGGCGAAGCTAGGGGGTGACGACGGTTCCAAAGCCGGGCTCGTTCTGCGCGGCATCTGGCTCGGAATTGGCGGCGAGGCGCTGCTGGACGGGCTCGATCTCACCGTGCTGCCGGGGGAGGTGGTGACGGTGATGGGGCCGAGCGGCTCGGGAAAATCGACGCTGCTGGCCTATGCCGCCGGCTTTCTCGACAAGGCCTTCACGGCGCGTGGCGACGTGCTGCTCGATGGTGCGGATATTACCACGCTGCCGGTGCAGCAGCGGCAACTGGGAATCCTGTTTCAGGATGACCTGCTCTTCCCGCATCTGAGCGTCGGCGCCAATCTCGCTTTTGGGCTCGATTCCGGCGTCAGGGGAAGGCGGGCGCGGCGGGAACGGGTGGAGGAAGCGCTGGCGCAGGCCGGGCTGGCGGGCTTCTACGAGCGCGATCCAGCGACTCTTTCGGGCGGGCAGCGCGCCCGCGCGGCGCTGATGCGCACCCTGCTGGCATCGCCGCGCGCGCTGCTGCTCGACGAGCCGTTCAGCAAGCTGGACCGGCCCCTGCGCAAGGAGATCCGCGAATTTGTCTTCAGCCACGCCCGCGCGCTCGGCCTGCCGACGCTGCTCGTGACGCATGATCACGAGGATGCCGAGGCCGCCGGCGGGCCGGTGGTGTCGCTTTGATGCGGGCGATCAGCGACCTTGCCAGCGTGGTTCGCGCTTTTCGATGAAGGCGCCGATGCCTTCTTCGGCGTCGCGCGCCATCATGTTCTCCGCCATGACGCTGGCCGCATAATCATAGGCCTCCTCGAGCCCCATTTCGCGCTGCGCATAGAATGCGCGTTTGCCGATGGCGAGGGTGTGGCCGGATTTCGAGGCGATGGTTGTCGCCATGGCTCGCGCCTGCGCCAGCGCCTCGCCCTCGGGCGCGACGCGGTTGACGAGGCCGAAGCGGTGCGCCGTCTCGGCATCCGCGAGCTCGCCGAGCAGCAGCATTTCCATGGCGTGCTTGTTGGCGAGGTTGCGCGAGAGCGCCACCATCGGCGTGGAGCAGAACAGCCCGATATTCACCCCCGGCGTGGCGAAACGCGCCTTCGCCCCGGCCACGGCGAGATCGCAGCTGGCCACGAGCTGGCAGCCGGCGGCGGTGGCGACGCCCTCGACCGACGCGATGACGGGCTGGGGCAGGGCGACGATCTTCTGCATCAGGGCCGAGCAACGCTGCATCAGATCAGCGAAATACGCTGCCCCGCCATCGGGATCGGCGCGCCGCGCGGTCATTTCCTTGAGATGATGCCCGGCGCAGAAGGCCGGGCCCTCCGCCGTGAGGATCACGACGCGGATGTCGCGGTCATCGGCGATGGCAGCGAGCGTGTCGGAGAGCGCCGCGATCATCGCATCCGAGAGCGCGTTGCGCGAGGGTGCGTGGTCCAGGGTGATGGTGGCGATACCGTCCGCATCCGCGCGCCGCAGGGGAAGCGCGTCGTCATGCGGGGCCGCTTTCGCCGGTTGTTGCTCGAAACCCATATGGCTTCCTCCTGATTGCCTGTCCGCTCTGCACGGATTCGTCTTGTCTTGCGCGGGTCGAGGCGTTCTCATGACCGTAGAGGAAACCGCCCGACACGTGGCAACGTCTTCGCACCACAGTGCCAAACGAGAGCCGATACGACAATGACCAATGCATCCGCCGCCCCCGCCCTGAAGATGAGCGCCGAGGAGATCACCGCCTTCCTCGACGAGGAATTCCCCCAGATCCATCTCGGCGGGCGCAGCTTCATCATCGAGGAAGTCGCGCCAATGGCCGCGCGCATGCGCATGCTCTACCACGAACGCCACATCCGCCCCGGCGGCACCATCTCCGGCCCCGCCATGATGTCGCTGGCCGACCTCGCCCTTTACGTCGCCATCCTCGCCCAGCTCGGCCCCGTGGCGCTCGCCGTCACCACCAACCTCAACTTCAACTTCATGCGCAAACCCGCCCAGCGCGACCTGATCGCCGAATGCAGATTATTGAAGCTGGGCCGGACATTGGCGGTGGGGGATGTGGCGATCCGGTCGGACGGGGAGGGCGAGATGGTGTGCCACGCAACGGGGACTTATGCGATTCCGAAGGGGTGAGGAGAGGGGCGGTGAGGGGCAGCGCCGGTCTTGACAAAGGTACCCATTCTTTATATCAAAAATTGCATTAACTCCCCGTCGGACTTGGCTGGCAACAGTCCCCGGCGGGGTTTATTTTTTGGCGATCCCGAAGCGGTGAACTTCCAGGCACTTTGGCTATGACCATGACAGCAAGTGAAATGCCTCAAGCAATGCGGTACCCAAATACCCCACATCCCGTTACCCCAATACCACCACCCCCAATCCCTTGCATACCAACCCTTCCAGCCCCACCAATCTCCCCAGAAACCCCTTGACGCAGCACGAAACTGCGCATAAACCGTCCCCATCGCCGCCGCGTTCGGGGTTCCCGGGCTGGCGGCTCTTCGTTTGGAACGGGGTTTTTGCCCCTTTAGGGATACAGCGCAATGAAAACGTTTTCGCTGAAGCCCGCCGATGTCGAGAAGAAGTGGGTCATCATCGACGCGGAGGGCCTCGTCGTGGGCCGTCTCGCCTCGGTCGTGGCGATGCGCCTTCGCGGCAAGCACAAGGCGAGCTACACGCCGCATGTCGATTGCGGCGACAATGTCATCGTGATCAACGCCGACAAGGTGGTCCTCACCGGCCGCAAGCGCAATCAGAAGGTCTATTACCACCATACCGGCCATCCGGGCGGCATCAAGGCCCGCACGGCGAAGTCGATCCTCGAGGGTCGTTTCCCCGAGCGCGTGGTCGAGAAGGCTGTCGAGCGCATGCTGCCGCGCGGCCCGCTCTTCCGCAAGATCCTCGGCAACCTGCGCGTCTATCCCGGCTCCGAGCATCCCCATGAGGCGCAGCAGCCGGAAGCGCTCGATGTCGCTTCCCTGAACGCCAAGAACCGGAGGCTCTGATCATGGCCACCTTGCAGTCCCTCTCCGATCTCGGCCAGCAGGACGAGACCCCGGTCGAAGCACCGGTCCATGTCCAGAAGCTCGATGCCCATGGCCGCGCCTATGCCACCGGCAAGCGCAAGGACGCCATCGCCCGGGTCTGGATCAAGCCCGGCTCCGGCAAGATCTCGGTCAATGGTCGCGAGCTCGAAGTCTACTTCGCCCGCCCCGTGCTGCGGATGATCATGAACCAGCCCCTGCAGCTGACCAACCGTGTCGACCAGTACGACATCCAGGTCACGGTCAAGGGTGGCGGCCTCTCCGGCCAGGCCGGCGCCGTGCGCCACGGTCTGTCCAAGGCGCTGACCTATTACGAGCCCGAGCTGCGCGCCATCCTCAAGAAGGAAGGCTTCCTGACGCGCGATTCGCGTATCGTCGAGCGCAAGAAGTACGGCCGCGCCAAGGCCCGCCGTTCGTTCCAGTTCTCCAAGCGCTGATTTTCCGGCGCGCGTCGCCGAAGCGTTTTACACGCCAATGGTTCCATCGGGGCGGCTTTCGGGCCGCCCCTTTGTTTTGCGCGGCGCGTCTTGATCTATAGCGCGGGATGCCCGGCGCTTCTCGATTGAAGCGCGCGCGTAGCACGACGCATCTTCATCTAAAGCGCGCGCGAAGCACGACGCATGGCACTCTCGAGGCTCTGGAGAAAGCGCGAGCGGTCGCGCGGCCCGAAAGGGGCGGGGCCGCCGGTCTGATGCCCTGCCTCGCGCAGATCCGTCATCAGGTTGCGCGAGGCCAGCGCCATGCCGACGCTGCCCTCATCGATGATCGTGCCCTTCGGAGAGACCACCAGCGCCCCGGCCTTGACGCAGCGATCCGCCAGCGGGACATCCGCCGTGACCACGACGCTGCCCGGCGTGGCACGCTCGGCGATCCAGTCATCCGCCTTGTCCAGCCCCTCGGCCACCACCACGCGCTCGATCTGCGGATCGCGCGGCGCGGCGATCATGCGGTTCGAGACGAGCCGCACCTGCGCCCGGTGGCGCGCGGCGACGCGGTAGCACTCGTCCTTCACCGGACAGGCATCAGCGTCGATATAGAGTGTGATCGCAGGGGCCCCGGACATGCTGGATTTCGTTTCCCCGTTTCAGGATTGTTCGCGCAGGCGGGTCGCGAATTCTCCGCGCGCCTCAATGCAATCATCGAGATCCGGCGGGGTCATGAAATCATCCTGGCGGCAGAGCAGGGCGGAAAAGCTGCCCTCGGCCCGGCCTTCCTCTCCGGCGAGATCGAGCGTGTCGAAACTGATCTCCGCCTCGCGCGGCGCATCGGTGCTCATATAGAAGGCGCCGGACATCCCCTCGGGGAAAAAGCTCACATCGACATCCATCACGGATGCGCTCGCGCCCTCGCCCATGAGCGAGACGGTGAGCGAAACCACATTGCGCATCAGGCTTTCGCCGCCCTGCTCATGTCCCTGGATGGTGACCGACGTCACCGGCCCGAACGCCTCGAATTCCGCCGTCGCCGTCCCTTCCTCCAAAACATCCAGCGTCTCCCACAGGAAAGCTTCCTCGCCGATCTCGCCGGTGATCTCGCCCATCGGGCTCATGGCAAGGGCGGGCGTCGCGATGAGCATCGTGACGAGTGCGGTGGAGAGGAAGGCATTCTGGCGAAACATCGGGAGCTCCATTCTCTGTGTCGTCATCTGCGGACTTCTCTTACGCGCTGCGCCCCTGACGGGCAAATCGGACACCCGACCTGCCTCTGGCGACATCTGGCATCGCAGTTGCGCAGGCAGGGTTGCGCCGCGCGAAACAGGGGATGCTGCGGATCAAAATAGAAAAAACGTTTCAAATTGGGACCAAAATGACCGCAATTCTGAAAGAAAGTGTTCAGGATCATTTCGCCCCCCGGCAGCGCAAGCTGCACCGGCGTCGTGTTACCTCTGCTCCTTCGAGCATGAATCTCCTGACCTTCTCCCTCATCTGTGGTTTTGCCGCCAGTGAGTTCCTCCTTGCGGTCGGAACCGTGCTCGCGATCGAGACTCTCTATCACATGATTGTCTACGGCTCAGTCACTGCCGTGACCCAGCCATGGTTGACGTCTCTGTCCTTTGCCGCAGCATTCGTCGCGATCTATGCCTTCCGCTTTGGATACGCGCCCGGCGACCTGCGGCAGGGTCGTTTCACCGGTGTTCTGAGCACATGGTGCCTCGCGGCAGTGATCGTCGTGCTCCTCGCCTTCCTCGGCAAGATCAGTGATCTCTATTCCCGAGGATCGACCCTCGCCATCATTCTCGCCGCACCCGTTTTCCTCGTGATGTCACGGCGCGTAATGTTCGCACTGCTCAGCCGGGTTTCCAGCCTGGAGCCCTACCTGTATCGGCGCATTCTGCTGATCGGGGCCGATAGCGAACTCGAAAGGCTGGGTTCTCTTATGGAAAGCCGCAACGATTGCAGGGTGGTGGCGAGCTTCTGCATGCGTCCGCAGGAGCCTGAGGCGCAGCACGGACATGCGGCGCAGGATGAAGAGGATATCGAGCTGGCGAAGTCGCTGGTGCGCCTGATGCGCCCCTCTGAAATCATCCTCGCCCTGCCACTCGGCGACACAGCGAGAATACGCCGCATTGTCAGCCGCCTGGGTGAAGCTCCGTCGCGGATTTCGCTCTACCTGCAGGAAGTGTTCAGCGATCCCGGCATCACCATGGCGGCACGGGAAACCCTCGAGGACCGGCTCGTGCGCGTGTCACGTGAACCGCTGACGCTTGCCGAGAGCATTGCCAAGCGCCTGTTCGACATGGCCGGCGCATCGGTCGGGCTTGTGCTGCTGGCACCGCTGATGCTGTGCATTGCCGTCGCCGTGAAGCTTGACAGCCCGGGCCCGGTCTTCTTTGCGCAGACCCGTTACGGCTTCAACTGGTTGCGCTTCACGATCCTCAAGTTCCGCACGATGAGTGTCCAGGAGGATGGTCGCGTGGTGAAGCAGGCGACGCGCAACGACCCTCGGATCACCCGCGTCGGCGCATTCCTGCGACGCTGGAACCTCGATGAACTGCCGCAATTGTTCAACGTTCTGCTCGGGCAGATGTCGCTGGTCGGGCCGCGCCCTCATGCGATGGCGCATGACATCGCGTTCTTCGAGCAGCTCGCGCACTACGCCCGCCGCCACAATGTCAAGCCGGGCATTACCGGCTGGGCACAAGTGAATGGATACCGGGGAGAGATCAATGGCCCGGAGGCGCTGCGGCAGCGTCTGATGCATGATCTCCATTACGTGGACAACTGGTCGCTCTGGCTCGACGTGAAGATCGTCTTCCTGACGGTGTTCTCGTCGCGCGCCTATCGCAATGCACGCTGAGGACAGGCACGATGATGAATCTCGACATACGACCGATCAAGCGCCGGCGCCTCTCCCTGTTCGGGCTGGAATTCGACGCCCTGACCACCGAGGCGGCCCACTGGGCGGTGCGCAGCCGCGCGCCGCGCGCTCCCTTCACCTATGTGGTCACCCCGAATGTCGATCATGTGGTACGCCTCGCCCATGCGCCTCGCGCGGTGAAAGCGGCCTACGAGGGAGCATGGCTGTGCATCAACGACAGCCGCGTGCTGCAACGGCTTGCGCGCATGCTCGGCGTCGACATACCGACTGCGCCGGGCTCGGATCTCGTCGCCGCGCTGGTATGCGATCCCGACTTGCCGCGTGACACGCCGATCATGGTGGTCGGCGGCACGCCGGAATTGGTTGACAGGCTGCGCCAATCCTGCGGTTTGGCGAATGTCATGCATCATGAGCCGCCGATGGGGCTGCGCCACAACCCGGTCGCCATGGCGGAGGCAGTCGAGGCCGTGGTTGCCGCACGCGCGGAATATGTGCTCCTTGCCGTCGGCTCACCGCAGCAGGAACTGCTCGCGGCGGAAATCGCCCGTGATCCGCGCGCCAAGGGTATCGGCCTGTGCATCGGCGCGGGGCTTGAGTTTCTCGTCGGCGTCAAGCGCCGCGCGCCGGCTTTGCTGCAGCGCTATTCGCTGGAATGGGCCTTCCGCCTGTTCGCGGAGCCACGTCGGCTGTGGAAGCGTTATCTGGTGGATGGATTGCGTATCATCCCGCTGTTCCTGGCGGAACGCCGCCGGCTCAAGATGGAGGGGCATTGATGTCCATGCCGCTGATCAGCATCGCCATCTGCACCTATGAGCGGCCCGCCTTGCTGGAGCGGGCGCTGCGCTCCGTGCTGGCCCAGGGCGGTCTCGATACCGGCGACGTCGAAATCGTCGTCGTCGATAACAGCGATACGGGCAGTGCCCGCGCGGTGATCGATGCGCTCAACGAGACGGCGCGACCGCAGATCCGTTATTCCCAGGCGCATCCGGCCAACATATCCGTAGCCCGCAACACCGCCATCGCCGCCGCGCGTGGCGCATGGATCGCATTTCTGGACGATGATCTCGCCGTCGAAGCGGGTTGGCTGGCGGCGATTCGGGATGCCATCGAGCGTTATGACTTCGATGCCATGTTCGGCGCCGTCCGCGCGGAGTTCGCCGATCCGGCGTCGTACAGTGAACTGGCCGACCATACCTTCGCGCGCAAGTCGGATGCGCCGGCGGGCAGCAGGTTACGGGCCCTGAAGCGAGGTCCATCCCAAACATTTCCTCTCGGGACGGGAAACAGCGTGATCCGACGCGCTAGTCTGTCGGCCCTTGATGGCCTGTTCGATCCCCGTTTTGGACAGAGCGGCGGGGAGGACTTCCATTTTTTCCTGCGTCTTGAACAGGCAGGTGGAGCCTTCGGGTGGCTCCCTGGCGCGTCTTGCATCGAGCTGGTTCCGACGCATCGATGCTCGGAAGACTATCTGGCCCGGCGCGTTTATGCGGGCAGTCAGGCCTTTGCAGCAGCGCAGATCGTGACCAGTAAATCCCCGGGCATAAAGGCCATGATGATCGTCGGGAAGGCGCATTTGCAACTGCTATTGCTTCGGGTGCGACAAGTGCTAATCGGTCATTCGGGGCGCAAAGCTTCATTACGTGAAGCCGGTATCCGGGGCAAGATCTCCTGGCGTGACCTGCACCCGGTTTACGCGGAAGAAGCGCGTTCACTGAAGCATACCGGGTGATCTGTCAGGCTCTTCCGTCCTGCTCTGCAGCCTTCACGATCGCGCTCTCCACGAGGGCGCGGCGTGCCGCATCCCCGAGCGCGATCGTGGACTGGACCGCCATGGCGCGCTGATACGGTTGCAGCCCGTTGATCGCCGTCTCGGCTTCGCGGGCAGCGGACGCATCCCACAGGGTCAGGCACTGGCGCAGGGGGGTTGGCGTGTGCTGCGCCTGTTCACCCAGCACCTTGTCGACGAAGACGCCATAAAGCACGTATTCGGAAAATTCCCCCGCAGCGACCAGCCTGGCCCGCCAATCGCCGCCCTCACGCTGGAGATGTGCGATCAGCCGGGTGACATTCTCGCGTCGCCATACGACAAGACCTGCATCGATATAGTCCGCACCGTGATAGTCACTCGGCGCGAGGCCGAGCAGGCTGGAGGCTGCGCGATGCCAGGCGGCATGCATCGGGCTCTCGCCCGCACCCGGCTCACGCAGAAAGCGCGGCTTGCCGTCGAGAAGAAAGTCCTCCGGTCGGGTCGTACGGATGAAAGCACCATCGCTGTCGGCGTGGACGACGAGGTCGGCATCGCTCGTCGCCGCGGCGGCGATCTTCATCAATTGCTGTGCGATCCAGCCCCGCACGGGCCGCCCGCGCAGTGAGAGGTAGACGTTGCGGCGTGGCAGGAACAGGCGCTTGCGCCATGCGGGGGAGGGCAGGGGGAGCTTGATCAGCCAGCCGGGCAGCAGCCCTTCCTGCGCGATGATGCTGCGGCGATCATTCACCAGCGGTGCAAACAGCGGAATGTCTGCACGCGGTACGGCGATCACATGGCCGATCGCCGGATCGACGAAGCGATCGGTCGTTTCACAAAGCAGGCGACAGAGTTCGAGGTCGCCGCGAAACGACAGCGTGAGCAAGGAAACACGGGTCATGGCGTCGCCCATTCGAGGGGCAGGATCTGTGCGCATGTGCTGCGCACCTGTGCCGGACGAGAGAAGTGTTCGGGGTATTGCAGCATCTGCGTGACCTCGGTGATGTGAACGGCGAGATCTGCGGTCATGCGCAGCGAGCGTCCGTCCAGGAGCGCCTCTGCCATGTCACGTACGCCACGGAGAAAATCCATCGGGGGCATGCCGCGTACGCGTTGAAAGGGCGAGATGCCCGGGGGCCTGATCCGCTTTGACGGCGTCAGCCCGAAGCGGCGTTCCGCAAAGCGCTCAAGGCGATTTCGGGGATGGCGTCGCAGGACGACCGGCGCCTGGAAATCCCATATCTCGCCAATTTCGAGCGTTCCCGCCTCGCCGATCAGGCGCATGCGATGATCATAGGGGGCGACGATGGAATTGGTCAGCCTGGCGACGACGCCATGGTCGAATTCGAGACAGCCGACGCTGAAATCCGGCGCCAAGGGACCGTGTTCATCGCCGATACCCTTGTCAGGGCAGGTGAGCGCTGAAAAGGCCGTGACGCGGCGGACCGGGCCGAACATCGCGATCAGCGGGCCAAGTGCGTAGCCCGCGTGCTCGAAGGTGCAGCCAATGCTGAATTCATGCGGGCCTGGCCACGGCTTGCCGCTGGCGCTCACCCAGTTCTGATAAGGGGCCTTGTGTATCATGCCGTCGTCGATTTCCGCGTAGACGAGACGGATGGGGCCGGCGAGGCCCGCGCGCACGGCGTGGGCGAGAGTCTGCATCTGCTCCCCAAGCAAATTGCATGGCGCAGCTGCCAGCAGCAAGCCCGCCTGATCCGCCAGTTCCCGTAAAGCCTCCGCTTCTTCAAGGTCCATTCCCAACGGCTTCTCGCAGTAGACGTGGCGCCCGGCAGCAAGGGCGGCCCGCGTGACCGGGGCGTGGGAATGAGGATCGGTGAGGTTGAGCACTATCGAGACTTCGGGGTGAGCAAGAAGCGTCTCGCTATCCGCGAAGTGGGTATCGCCCCAGTGCTCGCAGAAGGCGCGTGCGCGCTCCGGATCGCGATCGTGAACCCCCACGAGGCGTAGCCGACCCGCATGGGCCGGCAAGCATGCGCGGTACATGTCTGCGACATAGCCGCAGCCGATGAAGGCGATACCCACAGCTGCGATGTCCGTCATGAAGCCGGGTTCCTTTCAGACCAAACGAAAACGACGATCCATCTGGAACATGCCCTGCGTAAACTATCGGTAAAACCTTTTCGTATTATCTATGCTATACTCAAAGTTGTCGGGAATCCGAATTTGGGGTTGACGCGCATCTGAGAAGCGATGCAGCTGGTTTGATGATCCGCTGTGGCTTACTTTCCCCGTCAGTACGCCGTGAACTTGAGGCCTGCGTCCGCAGCCAAGACGAGGACCATGGCATTGCTCGGCGGGCGAATGCGATCCTGCTGTTGGATGATGGAAAGTCCTGCTAGGTGCCGTAATGGGCCGGGCTCCTCTTGTGGCCAAGAAGGTGGCTGTCCCTCAGAGGGATGATGTTGAATCGGGGTCCGATGTCGACCCCAAGCATCAAGCGAGGGACAACCATGGACTATTATGCAGGAATCGATGTGTCGCTGGAACTGAGCAACGTTTGCGTGGTGGATTCATCGGGCGGTCGTGTCTCGAATGTGGTGGAAATTCCCTGGCGACGTGTTCCGGGCATGTGAAGGTTCCGCTTCTCAGGCGGCGAGGTCAAGAGGCATTGGCTCGATTGGCTGAGAGAGGGTTTCCCAGCCGTCTACCTTTCGCATCTGGATCTGGCCGGAGGCGAGCAATGCCCAGAGCAACATCGGCACGGTCCCGGCGCAGGGCAGCACGGTCTGCGTCTTGATCCGGCGGCGGAATTCCTCGTTCAGCCGCTCGATGGCGTTGGTGGTCCGGGCGGATTTCCATTGCAATGGATCGAGGCGGGTAAAGGTGAAGAGCCGGTGACCGGCTTCCTCGAGGCTGTCGGCCACCGCCCGGCACTTGAGCCGCCACTTGCGCAGGAAAGCCTTGCGGCGACGCTCCACCTCGGCGGCGGTCTCGGCGTAGATCATATCCCGGTAGTCCTCGGTGACCTCGTCCTGCATGTGCTTCTGGGCATGAGCCAGAAGGTTACGGTGCTTGTGAACCGTGCAGCGCTGGATCGGCAGCTCTTCGCCCCAGAGCGCAATGAGGGAGGCTTCCAGCCCGGGAGCGCCGTCGACGATCACGAATTCGGGTCGTTTCAGGCCTCGGGCATCAAGATCATCAAGGAACTGGCGCCAGGCAGCCGTGCTCTCCCCGCCCGTGTTCTTGATGGAGAGCAACACCTTCTGCCCGTCGCGGCGCACGCCGATCGCCGCCAGCACCGAGATCTTCGTGGCCTTGCGGTCCAATCGGGTTTTGATGACGGTGCCATCGAGGATCAGGCGGACGATGTCCTCATCGGCCAGGCTGCGCGCACACCAGGCGTCCCAGTCCACCTTCACCTTGCGCCAGGCGCGACTGACCACATCCTTGCTTACTGCCCCCTCGAACAGCCCGAAAAGCGCCCGCTTCACCCTGCGCGTGTTGGTGCCGGAAAGATAAACTGCGGCGATCAGAGCCTCGGCCTTCTTCGTCAGCCGCCGATACCGGGGCAACGCCTTCGACCGCCATTCCGTTACCGTACCTGCCTCGTCCGTGATCCGGGCGCGCGGCACCCGAACCGTCTCAGTTCCAAAGGTGCCGGTGAGCTGCCGCTCTCGGTGCCCGTGGCGATAGCCTTTCGCAGGGCCCTCGCCACGGTTGTAGCGAAGGCGGTCGAGAAAGCTGGCGAGTTCCTCCTCGAACACGGCTTCGATGGTCGCGCGGACATTGCTCCGAAGCCGCTCCTCGATCGGATCGAACCCAGCTTCCCCGGCCAGTAGCGTAAAGCGCGCAGTGTCTGTAATATGCTCCATGGCGTGATCTCCCTGGCGGTTCCAGCCGCCGGTTGGGTGGTTGCAACTCACCCGGAGATTACGCCGCCTTCAAATTTCCAACAACTCCGAGACACGACCGTCGCTGTTGAATTTCTGAAGTTGGCGGCGTTGCCCGCCTTGAGCGGTTAAGCTCGGGGTGTCGAATCCTTTCAGGGGAGCAACGCCATGAAGAAAGATAGCACATTGCCGGCGGCTCCGGTTGCCGGAGCTGTGGATGAAGCCCTGACGGAAGTTCAGCAGAGCTTCGAGAGACTGTGTCTTGCCGCCGGCATCGAGGCGCTGGGCGCCATGATGGAGGCCGACGTTGAAGCGGCCTGGGGTCCGCGTCACGAGCGGGTGGAGAAGCGCACGGCCAATCGCTGGGGATCGACCCGTGGCGCAATCGGGTTCCACGGCGGGAAGGTCGGCGTCGAGCGCCCTCGGGTCCGTGGCGTCGATGGTCGTGAGATGCCGCTCCCGAGCTGGGATCGTGCTACATCGGAGGACTGGCTCGGTCGTTGGGCGATGAACCTGATGCTGATCAACGTCTCGACGCGGCGTTTTGGCCGTGCGGTTCGCCTGCCGGAGGGCGATGTGCCGGCGGGGCATGGCAGCGGCGTATCGAAATCCGCAGCGTCGCGGCGCTTCGTGGCCCTCTCCTCGGAGAAACTCGACGCGTTCATGAACGCTGATTTATCCGAACTGGATCTTCTGGTCATCCAGATCGACGGACTGCATGTCAGCACAGACCTCGTGCTGCTCGCCGCCATCGGCATCGACGCCAATGGCGACAAGCATCCGCTCGCTCTCGTCGAGGGTGCGACGGAGAACACCGCAACCGTCCAGGCGCTGCTGGATAACCTCGTCGAGCGAGGGCTTGATCCCGGCGTCGCACGGCTCTTCATCGTCGATGGCGCGAAGGCGCTCTCGAAGGCGATCCGGGCAACCTTCGGCAAGACGGTTGCGATCCAGCGCTGCCAGATCCACAAGGCACGCAATATCATGGATCGCCTGCCCAAGGAGCTGCATGCGACGACACGTCGGGTCCTGCGACAGGCTTGGGAACTCGATGATGCGGACAAGGCGGAAAAACTGATCAGAAACCTCGCACGACGGCTCGACCAGGACAGACCGGGAGTGGCTGCCAGCATCCTCGAGGGGCTTGATGAAATCCTCACCGTCGTGCGTCTGAAGCTTCCCATGGAGCTGCGTCGCTCGCTGGCCTGCACGAACATCGCCGAGAACATGATGGGCACGATCCGGGGTGTCACGCGCAACGTGAAGCGATGGCGCAGCGGCACGATGGCTCTCAGATGGGTCGCCGCAGGCATGATCGAAGCAGCGAAAGGCTTCCGCAAGCTGAAGGCGCATCGACAGCTGCCGCTCCTCCGCTCCGCCCTGATCGCACGGCAGGAGCGCCTCGCCAAAAGCACGGTTGCCCCAGCATCAAGGGCCGCATAATCTTCAATCAGGCAACGCTGCCCGCTGAAAGTTCAACATGAAGCGGGACATCCCCGGCCCGAGGGCCCCACTCCAAAACCGGGTCATTTCTCGACGGAAATCAACACCCGCCTGCTCCGCGAGCATCTAACCCGTCTTGCGTTCGATACCAGATAGCGCTCCATCAATGACTGTCCCGGCAGATTGCCGTGTCTCCACACGCGGAAAATCGGAGCCAGCGCTTCATTGAAAGCCGCCTCGGCCGCCGCCCGGTTCACCGATGTTCCTGACCATTCCGAAATTTCCATGCCCAAACCTCGTTGATCCGGACATAGAGTCAGAATGCGGACGAAAACACAACTTTAGTACTAATTGGATTGTGGTGGCACATATGGTCGCATACCAAATATTTTTCTATAGTAAGAACGAATCGAGTCTGGTAACGTGTACTCAAATATACGAATAATCGTCCCTGCAAGGGGATAATTTAATTTATCTGGAAATTTATTATAAATAAAAAAATTATATTTGAGGCACTTAAAAAATGAATCTCTTCTAGCATTTCCAAAATCAATTAGAAAAATCTTTTTATCTTTATCGACAATGAAATTATTGGGCGCTAGGTCGCCATGTATTATACCATGAACAGAAATTTGAAAAACAATCTTAATCAACTGATATGTGTAATAAATGGCCTCAAAGAAAGATATGTTTTTACCAATAATTTCTTTGCCCAATATACGTTTGAGTTTAAGAATTTTAATGTCATCATTTTCGCTAAATTGAATAACTTTATTGACTCTAATATAACTTGGAATTACTCTAAGTATTTCATATTCATTTTTAACATCTTGAAAATAGCGATCAGTTTCAAACTTTTCATCAATCAACTGCACTTTAATTACATCACTTTTTGCGATATATATACGTAGACCGCGCCAATCTCTCTTAAAGACTTTACAATCGACTGCGTCAATATCAATCATCTTCTCAATCTCGCCCCAATTAATCACTTATTTTCCCCAAATTTGTCTTTCCATTAGAAGTGCCCACTGGATAACTAAGCAGCTTCCCGATTTTTGGCAGTTCTTATCCAGGCGATACGAGTAAAGGTGCGTGTATAGATATTTGCACTTAGTTTGAGGTTTGGCAACAACAAACATAGGTATCTCAACCTTAGGTTACTGGATTTCGGACAGGGAGATAAGCTGGTATCGATCTGACGAGAGGACGATATCGATGGCGAACACGAGGAAGCGTTATTCGGCGGATTTCAAGGCGAAGGTGGGCCTTGAAGCGCTGAAGGGGGAGCTGACGCTGGCGCAGCTGGCGGCCAAGCATGGGGTGCATCAGACGATGATCTCGACTTGGCGCAAGCAGGCAATTGACGGG
>Ga0076930_100708_pt1 | contig 26516 bp, 24 predicted proteins | sample HotLakConsoUCCRE_FD_71149 | JGI IMG/M metagenome (GOLD analysis project Ga0076930, IMG submission 71149) | Hypersaline microbial mat communities from Hot Lake, Washington, USA - Hot Lake Consortium UCC-RE (version 3) (version 3) ...
ATCCCAGAAGTCTCTCCAGGTCACAGGTGAATACCATTCATGATAGGGCCGGTTGGCTGATGGCCCCAACCAAAGGTCCCAGTCAAATCCATGTGGTTTTGGGGTAGCAGCAGTGGGCAAAGCCTTCATTTCAGGAATCCACCTGGAAGCAGGTACCCAGGAATGTGTTTCCCTTACTTCACCAATCACTCCAGCCCTCAGGTACTCCACCGTTTGCCGGATACCATCGGTACTATGGCCTACATTTCCCATCTGAGTGGCCAGTCCGGTTTCTTCGGTCAACTTTTTTATCATCCTGGCCTCCCGGATATTATGGGTAAGTGGCTTTTCACAATAAACATGCTTCCCCAGCTTCATCGCAGCATAGGTCACAAACGCATGGGTATTATCTGGAGTAGAACAGCATATGGCATCCAAACTGGACTCCTTTTCCAGCATCTCCCTGAAGTCCAGGTATTCGTTGAGTTTGTAATTTGCAGTCTTGTCCTCATAATGATCTTCAACCATCCTTTTTACAGGGCCTCTCCCAGCAATGGAGCGATAGTAAAAATTGGCCAGATCCCAATATTCACCCGGATCTGCAATGGCTGTGATCTGCACATCGTCTAATTTCATTAAATCTTGCGCATTTTGGCGTCCTTTACCACCTACGCCTACCATGCCAATATTTACCTTGTCACTGGGTGCCACATGGCCTTTGCCTCCCAGCACAAACCTGGGAACAATAAAAAATCCTGCTGCACCAAGGGTGGAAGCTTTTATGAAATTTCTTCTGGAATCTGGTTTTTCTACTTTATTCGGTTTATCAAGCATCTGCAAATATTTTTTTGTCCATTAAATTTAAAAATCAATCTCTATTCATCCTAAATTATTTGGGATTCAGTAAAAAAATTTCTTCAAATCCGAAGAAAAGATTTAAACCCTGTAGACCAATTCCGCATTTCGGTAAAACAATTTCTTTTTTTCCTCCGGTGACAATGCCTGTGAGAGGGCATAAAAAGTGGTCATCCATTGGTTGAGTGATCCTGCGCGAAGCACTACCGGCCAGTCTCCTCCATAAAAAAGCCTGTCCGGACCAAATGCTTCCAGTACTGTATCGAAATACGGTTGCAAGTCAGGCAATTCCCAATTTTCTGATGCATGTGTCAGCATACCTGACACTTTACAATACACCTGTTTCATGGGAGCAAAGGGTTTTAACGCTTTTGCCCAGTCACGCCAATCCTGATTCCGGATATCGGGATTGGCCATGTGGTCCAGGATAAACACCTGCTCAGGAAATTTTTTCACCAAATCAAGAAAGTCTCTAAGCTGTCCGGGTCCCATATTCACTTCACACACCCATTGAAACTTTCTCAGCAGGGCTATGCCCTGGATATAGCCAGGATTCTCAGGCAAAAATGGCTTTCTTATGCCCCGTACAATATCCCTTTGCGCCATGTCCTCCATGGCTTCCAGCCCGGCCGTTCCCTTTTCTAGTGGAAAGTAAGCCACCATGCCTGCTATCCTTGGATCTTCCTCGGAAAGCCCCCGAACCCAGTCCACCTCTCGCAAGTACTGCTCAGGAGCCCTGCCGCATTCGATAAATACCATTTTGGATACAGGAAAAATTTTGGTGGCTTCCCGGTAATCCTGCAATAGGTAATTCCTTTCCAGGGGTAGACCTCTTCCTTCCAACCATGGATAATCCATTAAAGATAAATCCCAAAGGTGCATGTGGGTATCCACAATAGGCCATTCAGTAGGATAACCTTCTAACCGCCCGAAAGGAAAAAGGGAGGCCGGCTCCATGGCTAAGGCAGCAGCTAGCATCCCTTTTTTGACAAAAGTTCTTTTATTCATATTCGGGTAGATGCTATCAAACCGGGATGGTCGGAGTCCCCAGTTTGGCGATGGAGGCATCTATCTCCTTCTGACTCAATTCATGCTGCCTGATCTTACCGGCAAAATAATCATCATAAGCCTTCATATCAAAATTACCATGTCCGCAAAGATTGAACAGGATCGTTTTGGATACCCCTTCTTCCTTACACCTGACAGCCTCCCGGATCGCCGTAGCTATGCCATGGTTGGCCTCCGGAGCGGGAATGATTCCTTCCGAGCGGGCAAAAAGAACCCCTGCCTCAAAAATCTCCAGGTTGTCGTGCGCCTGAGCTTCAATGAGCTGGTCTTTTAACAACTGACTCACAATCACACCCGCACCATGGTAGCGCAAACCTCCTGCATGAATGGGGGCTGGAATAAAATCATGGCCTAAAGTGTACATCGGCAAAAGTGGTGTCATGCCCGCGGTATCTCCAAAATCATACCTGAACACGCCTCTGGTTAACTTGGGACAAGAGGAAGGTTCACTGGCGATGCAGCGGATATTTTTTCCCTCTTCCAGGTTCAGTCTCAGGAAGGGGAAGGACAATCCGGCAAAATTCGACCCCCCACCAAAAGGCGCAATTACCATATCAGGCAGGTCGCTGCCTGCCTTCTCCATTTGTTTGATTGCTTCCATGCCAATAATGGTTTGATGGAGTTTGACATGGTTTAAAACACTACCCAGGGCGTACTTGGTATCCTCCCTGGTCGCTGCCATTTCCACCGCCTCTGAAATGGCTATTCCCAAGCTTCCCGGTGAATCGGGGTCTGCTGCCAAAATCTTGCGCCCAGCCTCCGTTCTGTCCGAAGGAGAGGGATAAACATTTGCGCCCCAGGTATTCATCATCATTTTTCTATAAGGCTTGTCCTTGTAGGAAAGTTTGACCATGTACACATCGCATTCGATTCCAAAGTGCTGGCAGGCAAAACTCAGGGCGCTTCCCCATTGTCCGGCCCCTGTTCAGTAGTGATTCTCTTGATGCCCTCCTGCTTGTTGTAATAAGCCTGTGGTATGGCGGTATTGGGCTTATGGGAGCCGGAAGGACTTACTCCTTCATATTTGTAGTAGATTTTAGCCGGGGTGTCCAATGCCTTTTCCAAGCCATAGGCCCGATACAGCGGTGTCGGCCTCCAGATGCTGTACATGTTTCGCACCTCATCCGGAATGGGTACCCATTTATCTGTAGTCACTTCCTGCCTGATCAGTGCCTCTGGAAAGAGAGGGGCCAGGGCTTCAGGGCCAATGGGCTCCAGGGTACCCGGATGAAGAGGGGGCAGCGGCTTATTGGGCATGTCTGCAATGATGTTGTACCAGTTTTCAGGTATTTCGCTTTCTTCTAAATTGATTTTTCTGATCTTCATTCAATTGCTATCGTTTAGGTTTATTCATTTTGTTTGGAAAGACTTTTCAGGGGTTTATCTTCTAAGCTACGGTTAAGCAGGTAAGCCGAAACGCCCTGGTTGTTGATTCCTACGAGAAGAATTTTAAGGAAAGACAGGTCAATTATCTCCATTGATTTCACATCTCCGCTAAAAGACAATCCGGAGTCAGCCGTTTTTACATAGGTAAAGCTTCCATTTCCATTTCCCCTAAATAACTGGCCGAAATTAGCATCCATCACACCCAATCTCAATCTGGCTGTATTCTGATTGCCTCCCAAGATAAAATCCAGGTTGCCATCCTGGTCGTAGTCCAGGACAGTAATGGCCTCCACAGGTGCGTACTGGGCTTCTACAGGCAATTCCCGAACCCGAAATTTCCCGTTTGTATTTTCCAGGTATAGGGTATTTAGTTCGTTAATAACCAATTTGTCAGCACTCTCTAACTGCTCCCTGGACAAAATATCTTCGATTTTTGCTTCAGAAAAGGAGGCATAATCGGTAAACTTACTTCGCTTTCCATACATCTGGTCCAGGAGTTCATCCCTGCTCATAAACGGATAAGCTTCTCCTTTAATATAATGTGTCAAAATGGGATCCACTGAACCGTTACCATCAAAATCCCCATATACAAGGGTAAGCGGCTCCTGGTCACTTGCCTTCAGCTGGCTATTTCGTCCAAAATTACCAACCACCAGGTCCAGGTCACCGTCCTTATCAAAGTCGGCAGCCTTTACCACCGTCCACTTACCCAATAAAGGCTGGTCAAAATACGCTTTAGTGGCATTTTCAAAACCCTCCCCCTGTTGGTTGAGAAAAATACTTATGGGTGCCCAATCTCCAACCAGCAACAGATCTTCCCATCCATCTCCATTCAAATCCAATACCTCCGCATCAGTGATCATTCCAAGGGATGAATGCTCTGGAAAAAGTACTTCGGTTTTATCTTCGAAATTCCCCTGACCATCGTTTAGCAAAATAAAGGATGGTGCAGCTTTGGGATATTGACCGGGAACTGCCCTGCCTCCAATAAAAAGGTCCAAATCCCCATCTTTATCCATGTCCATGGCTTTTACCACGGACCCACTGCTGCCTGGTCCAGGCAGTGCACCTTCCGCTTTTTTAAATTTACCACCACCTTGGTTGATATAAAGCTTATCCTGCAATTCCGGGGAATCCCGTGTATAGTCGTGATAGCCTCCACTTACGATATAAAGGTCCGGCAGACCATCTCCATTGGCATCAAAAAACAAGGCATCAGCAGTGGCACTTTGGCGGTCTTCCTCCAGGTCCAACCCCTGAGATTCTATAAACTTACCATTCGAAACCTGTAAAAACAGCTTTCCGGACTTCCCTTTTGCGCCTCCTACAAAAACATCCATAAAACCATTTTGGTTTACATCAGCCACTGACAAAACGGGACCTGTAGGAGAAAGCATATGGCTCAATAAAGGCTGGCGCTTGAAATCATTGTACCCAGGCTCCATGTGTTCAAAATTGACGGGCGATACGATAGGCGTAAAAATGGCTTGCTCTTTTTCTGCTACCTGATCCATACCGGTCTGAGCATCATTTTCATCCAAAACCAGAAAACTATTGGCCTTTATTCCCTTTAGCCATTGTTCTTTTCCCAAGGGCCAGGCGATATGTAAAGAATCTACCACTTCTGTTTCACCTAACCCTACATGAATTTTATGGCTTACAGAAGACTGAAAACCTCTGGTGGGTTGCTGCTCAAAGTACTGCATCTCCTGACCGGAATATACTGTGATTTTTGCCCCTATTCCGGAAGTATTCATTCCATTCCCCTGAAGCTTTATTTGCAGGAAGTTTGGTGTTTTACCACCGGATTTTAGCGTGTTTTTGAAAACTCCAGAGGCCGCATTGAGGTGGTTGACCACCAGGTCCAGGGCACCGTCATTATCCAGATCAGCATAGGCTGCTCCATTGGAAAAAACAGGCGCTTCAAACCCCCAATCCTCAGACATGTCGCTGAAGGCGATGCCACCTTCATTTCTATACAAGTAGTCATGAATCGGTGTGGACTCCATGCTGGTCACCAGGTGAAGTGTATCCGCCTTCTCACCATCCCTTGCTTTACTGAAATAATAGTCTCCTTTATATTTTAAAAAGTCCCTGTTGGTGTAGTCCCTATAATAGCCATTGCTTACAAACAAATCCTTCCAGCCATCATTGTCAAAATCAGCAAAAAATGCGGCCCAACTCCAATCTGTATTTGAAATACCAGCCAACTGGCCCACCTCACTGAAAAATCCTGCTCCCTGGTTGACATGCAACATGTTCCGCATGTTTTGATGATAAAATCCCTCCATCACCATCAGGGCATATTGCTCATAATTTTCGGGCCCATACAACAATTTCTGCCGCTTGTTATCCTCTGGCAGCATATCCAAAGTAAAGATGTCTGATAGGCCATCATTATTGATGTCACTGATATCTGAACCCATGGAAAAATAGGAAATATGTTGCAAATAATCGGTCAGACTTTCTGTAAATGTGCCGTCTCCATTATTGAGATACAGGTAGTCTGGTTCAATATAATCATTGGACACATAGAGATCAGGATATCCGTTTCCGGAAATATCTGCAGCTGCAATGCCCAAACCGAAACCCATGGAATTTCCGATAATCCCTGCCTGTTCACTGATATCCGTAAAATACCCCCCGTCATTCCTGAATAATTTATCGCCCGAAAAAGGGTTCCGATCTTTCCTTTTGGCATTAAAATCAATTTCATTGATCACCTGGGTATTGTGATTGAGCAGGTACATGTCCAGGTCCCCATCCAGATCGAAATCAAAAAACAAAGCCTGTATGCTATTGGCAGGGTCTGCCAGGCCATATGCTTCAGCTGATTCTACAAAGGTTCCGTCCTTTTGATTGATAAACAATTGGTTTCTCCTGGATGCTGCCGGGCCCTTTCCGGAATAACACACATAAATGTCCAGGTAGCCGTCCCCGTTGATATCTACCATGCTTGTACCCGTGGTCCATGCCTGTTTTCCTTCCACCCCGGCAGCTCGTGTAATGTCTTTGAATTTAAAATCTCCCTGGTTCAAATACAGCTTGTTTGAAGTCATGTTTCCGGTAAAGAAAATATCGTCCAAACCATCGTTATCAATGTCTCCTATAGCCACGCCTCCCCCGTTATAGAAATATTCATAGGTAAGTATGTTTGAAAATTGATCCTCTTTCAGGTTATTCTGAAACTTAACCCCTGTTTTTCTGGCAGGTAGTTTTTCAAAGCCCTGGGCTAAAGTCCCCCAAACAGGAAGGAAAATCAAAAATACAAGCCTAAAGATATGTTTGTTAAAGCATTCCATATTCAATCCATTGTGCAAAATTGAGCCTTTTCGGAGCCCAAACTTATTCCCTTTAATACGAGTAAATCTACATTTTTCCAGCCGGGAACACAATAGCATTCAAAATTGTCATGAAACTTTCTTCCAGGCCTCAGTTTTCAGTTAACCTAACTTGTCCAGTAAGAATTATTCCCAATTATAAGTATATTGAATGAATTTGAAATCATATTTGAACGAGGAAATGAAGAAAAAGAAGGGGTTTTATTGGGCTTTCATTTACCTGATCGCCTGGTTTGCATGTGCAACTTTATCCTGCCAGGAAAAAAAGAACAGTTCCCTGGTATGGGAAGCCGGTTTTCCGGTCATAGGATCTCAATCTTCTCTGCGTTCAGCGGATTTAAATGAAGATGGGGTTTTGGACTTTGTAATTGGCGCAGGCAAAAATGAGTTCGAATACAGTGAATATGGCATATTGGCCGTCAACGGGAAAAATGGCGAATTGCTATGGCATGCCCCAACGGTGGATCAGGTGTATGGATCTGCTACATTTCATGATGTGAATCAGGATGGGGTACCGGACATTTTCATTGGAGGAAGAGGTCCCCATCTCAAAAGCATTGATGGGCGATCAGGTAGCCTGATATGGGAATATGACAGCAGTAAATACATGAACCATCCCGTATTGAAACACGCCAGATTTAATTTCAATAACAGCGTTCTGGTACCCGATCAGAATGGAAATGGTATGCCGGAGTTACTTGTCAGCAATGGCGGGAATGCCAGAGCAGCACCTTTTGAGACGGAGCAAAGGTATCCTGGAATTCTGATGGTCATAGATGCATTGTCCGGGGAAATTTTGGCTGCGGATAGCATGCCCGATGGCAAAGAAACCTACCTGTCACCCTTGATATTGAATCAAGGAAAAAACCATAAACCCATGGTAATCTTTGGAACTGGAGGTGAAACCATTTCCGGAAGCCTTTACCTGGCCATGCTGGAAGACCTGATGAAAAACGATCTTTCCAATGCCAGGGTACTGGTTACTGAAAAAAATCATGGTTTTATTGCTCCCCCGGTATTGGCTGACTTGGACCGGGATGGTATTTTAGATATTATCGCCATTTCTCATGCCAGTACCATCACAGCCCTGTCTGGAAAATCTTTTGATGTTCTCTGGCAGCAGCAGATTCCTGACACGGAAAGTAGTAACAGCTTTGCCGTGGGTCAATTTACATCCGATGAGGTACCTGATCTATTTACATTTGTAAGCAAGGGAATTTGGCCGGAAAACACGGGATCCATCCAGGTATTGATTGATGGAAAATCAGGTGATGTGGTCAAAAAGGACGCGTATGGTTGTACCGGATTTTCATCGCCCATAGCCTATGATTTGAATAAGGATGGGACAGATGAGGTGATATTCAGTATCAATGAGTATGATTGTGATCGTGCCATTGACGACAGGTCTGCATTTACCATTGAAAATAAGTTGGTCTTAATGGATTTTAAATCCGATGAGCTACACATCCTGGATCAGTCCAAAGGTTTTAAAAATATTTTTTCTACCCCCTGGTTGGGAGACATTGATGGGGACGGATACCTGGATTTGGTTCATTGTCAATATTTCAGTCATACCGATATACTGTCTTTTCTTGGCATGAAAGTAAAGAGAATAGACCTGCCTATCAAAATGAAAAATAAACCGGTCTGGGGAGCATTTATGGGATCAGATGGTGACGGAATCTACCCAAAATAAAGGGGTGCCCTGGAAAGGCACCCCTTAAAATCATTGTTGTGTCAATCATGGCTTATCAGTCAGCCGTATCCCACCAGACCCTGGTAGTGAAGATATCAGGCAAGGTGGCACCTGCCTGGAAGTTTTCATTCGTAGCTGCTTCAGCAGCAGGATACCTGAGCTTTCTCATGATCTGGCCCTGGGTAACATTCCCGGGGTAATTGGTAGGTGTCAATTGAGGATATCCTGTCCTTCTCCAGTCGGACCAGGCTTCCCACCAATTGAAAAACTTACTCACCCACATTTGTTCGCCAATCATTTCCAGGGCAGGTTTTTCAGTACCATATGGATGCCTGGCCAAATACGAATCAACCTCGGCATCAGATATAGATAGTGACTCATCAAAAGGCGTATACATTTGCATGGCACCTTTTACACCTTCATTATAATGCCGCCCTGCAGTACCTGAAATCCCGGATCCAATCCCACGCTCCAATGCCTCAGCCTGTAAAAAGGCTGATTCCGCAAAATTCATCAGCATATAGGGACTATCTCGCTGCAGCATCAGGTAATTGATTCTCGAATAAGTAGCCACCTGGTCTACCGGCTCCCCCTCAATTTCTTCCAGTCCGGCAGCATCAAACCCGTTGGGCATGCCTTTTTGTTCCAAAGGATTGGTATTGGTAGGTGTCCAGGATACGGCTGACCAATCTGCAATACCACCGCTGAGAACCATCAACCTGGGGTCCACCTCATCAGCCGTTGTGGCATCACCTTTAAGCCAATCTACTAAGGTCTCACTTAAATAGCCTGGTTGACCACCATCTCCAGGATAAAACGCCCTGGAAATTCCGTTTTGGTTGATCCACAAACTGGGGCCTTCTGACATGGGAACCCAGGCATTGTCATCGTTGCTTTGCATCACTCCTCCGGCAATGGCCTTGGTCACATACTCATTAGCCAATTGGGGAGCTACGTCAGAAACCCTCATGGCCAAACGCAACATCAGGGAATAGCCAAAACGCTTCCATTTGTCAATATCACCATCATAGATGATATCCGCCCTGGCAAAACCATCATCCGGATTGGAAGCACTCATGGCTGCTGTAGCCTCTTCCAATTCCTGTAAAAGATGGGGATAAATTTCAGACTGGGGATCGTATTCCGGAAAGAAAACTCCCCCCATACCCTGTAATGCATCAAAATAAGGGATGTTGCCATAGAAATCCGTCAATCTGTGAAAATTCAGCACCCGCATGATTCTGGCAGCATTTCTGGTATTGATTTTATTCCCTTCATCGTATCCCTCCGGACCAGTCTGCCGGATCACTTCAGAAATATTCTTCAATGCATCTCCATAGAAAAATTCGAATGGCGCATTGTTGGACTCGAAATTTTCAGTGTATTTGTCGCCTGGAGCAATCCCCCCACCGGCATTTGCCAGGTGCTGGATCAGGTAGGCGGTCATGCCTATATTGGTCCGCCAGTCAATGTACCGGTTATCCCCTGCCGAACCGCCTGAAGCGGATCCCAGTTGGGCTGCAGTAAACATGAAGTTGAGATCAATTTCGTTTACTGCCTGGGGATCGATATTCAGATCGTGCAATTCTTCCGTATCACAACTGAACAAAGAAATGCAGACTGCCAAACCAAAAAAGAGAAATCTATTTATAATTTTCATGGTATTTTTTCCTTTAGTGATTAAAACGTTGCCCTTACATTGAATCCAAATGTCCTGGTCTGTGGCATACCGAAGTAATCCAGTCCCTGACCATTTCCTGAAGAATATCCTGACTCAGGATCAATATTCTCCACATTTTTCCACAGAATGGATAGGTTACGCCCGACGAAAGAAAGGTTCAGGTTGGTAAATGGCGTTTTATCCAATATGCTTCGTGGGAAATTATATCCTAATGTCACCTGCCTTAGCTTGGCAAAGGAACCATCATAGATGAAATAGTCTTGCACCCTGTTTCCCATTTGGTTCCAATAATTATTGGCTTCGCCAGGAGAAAGTGTCTTGGAAAACGACTCGTAAATGGGATCCCCGTCTGTATTTGTACCAGACTGAATCACACCGGATACGGTCAGTGGTTCCTCTCCTGCCCTTCCCTGTAAAGTCTGCTTGTGTAGTCCCCATTGCGTAAGGCGGACATTGGTACCGGAATATAAATCTCCCCCAATTCTGAAATCCACAAGGGCAGAAAAATTAAAACCCTTAAAAGTAATGCTATTATTTATCCCTCCGGTCCAGTCGGGAATACCATTTCCGATAACCTCCATCTCATCGGATTGAACCGGTGCCCCGTTTTCTTCAAATACAGGCTGTCCATCAGGAGACTTCTTCTGTACCCATCCGGCCAGTACTCCGAATGGATAACCGGTCCTGTGCTGTACGAAAACCGTTCGCGTTCTCGGCTCCTCTACATTCAGGATACTACTGCCTTCAATTAAGGAAACTACTTCATTCCTGTTTCTGGCCACGTTGAAGGAAACATCCCAACTGAAATTATTGGTCCTGATGGGGGCACCTGTAAGCAGAATTTCTATCCCCTTATTTTCCATTTCTCCAAGGTTCACTAATGTAGAACCAAACCCGGAAGCCCTGGAAACCTGTGCATTCAATTGATCATCCGTACTGCGTTGCTGATAGTAGGTAAAATCAAGTCCCAGCCGGTTCTGGAAAAAACGGACATCAAATCCCATTTCGAACTCAGTAGAAAGAAGGGGCTTTAAGAACCGGTTGGGAATGGTACCTGCATTGCCTCCTGCAGTTGCGAAGGAGGCCATGGCTACCTGATTGCCGCTGAAATCAACAGCAGGAGCACCTAAGAGAGAATATACATTTTGAATCTGATAAGGACCCACGGTAGAGTTACCCACTTTGGCCCAGGACCCTCTGATTTTACCAAAACTCAACCAAACAGGTAATTCCGTCAGGGCATCGGAAAACACGAAACTACCTCCAATAGAAGGATAAGTAATGTCATTGAATTGAGGGTCCAAAACCGAGAACCAATCCGTTCTGCCGGTAGCCGTTAAGAATAATATGTTTTTATAACTAACCTCGGCAGATCCGAATACGGAGTTGATCCCCCAGCCGGAATAACCATATCCAAAATTTCGGGTGACGGTATTGTTGATGGCATGGAAGAACGGCACATTAAATCCCTGCCCGTTGGCTGAAATGGTTTCATTTTCCCTTCTCATCCTATTGGCACCAATAAAAGCATTCACCCCAAAATCGCCAAATTCCTGGTTGTATCCCAACATGGCTTCCAGGTTGATTTCATTCACCCGCTGTTCACTTTCATTCATGCTACCATTCCTTTCGTATCCTGTTCCCTGTGGGGTCAGGGTAGTTCCTCTTCGGGTAAACCAATCCATCCCTGCTCTTCCGGAAAGGTACAGGTGATCGGTAATGGCATATTTCAATGACCCCGAAGTAATGATCCTGTCTCGGGTATCATTGATAGACAATTGATGCGTAGCGAAATATGGATTTTGCCCCCAGGGATTATTGGTCATCAGGTATTCTTCCTGTTCAGCAAACCCCCAGGTACTCAATAGCGCCGGATCGGTGCCTACAGGGATGGTTCCTAACCTGTTGGGATCTCCCTTACCCCATTCCACGTTTACATTGGGGGGCAGTGCAAATATGGACTGGAAGGCATTTCCAGGTGAATCCGATAACCTGGGCCTGTTTTGAGTCCTTTCATTGGAATAGAGCACTTTGGCGTCAAAAGTAAGTTTTTTACCAAATTTGCCATTGGTGGCTATTGACATGTTCAACCGGTCAAAACCAGCATTGGGAACCACAGAGGAACTCCGCATATCAGTGGCATTGAATCGGAAAGTCTGGGTATCGCTTCCTCCTGAAAGAGAAACACTATTGGTATAGGCAGCGCCGGTTTCATAAAACCGGTTCCAGTTGTCTCCTGCATACTCATAAGGGCGTTCTACCCCGTCAAAATGCATGGCTGTACCGGAACCCAATCTTTCTCCCCAGGCCTCGGTACCCCAGTCATAACCCTGCCGTATTGTTGTAGGCCTCACGGCAGCACCTGTTAACTGATCGCCCTGGAACCTGCCGGAACCAAATTCAGTCTGCAAATCAGTCTGGTTGTTGATCCTTTCAAAAACCACATTGGAATTGATTTCTACGCCAATTCCCCTTTGGGCCGTGCCCCTTTTGGTAGTAATCAATATCACCCCATTGGCAGCCCTTGAACCATAGAGAGCAGCTGCACTGGCCCCTTTCAGTACAGACATGGACTCGATATCATCAGGGTTTACACTGGTCATACCATCTCCCTGATCTGCTCCTCCCCAGACACCCGCCTGACCGAAATTGGTGTTGTCCATGGGAATACCATCAATTACATAAAGGGGTTGATTACCTCCCTGAAGGGACGTATTTCCCCGGATGATGACACGGGAAGAACCCGCCGGCCCAGAAGCTACGTTGCTCACGTTTACTCCAGCTACCCGGCCTGCCAACTGGTTGGCAATGTTGTTTTCGCGTGCTTGGGTGAACTCTTCTCCTCCCACTTCAGTGATCGAATACTGCAAGGCCCTTACATTTCTCTCAATTCCCAGGGCGGTAACCACCACCTCAGAAAGTTCCGCAGCATCCTCAGCCAGGCTGATATCTATGCTGGAGCGGTTACCAACATTTTCCTCAACAGTCTGAAAGCCAAGAAAGGAAAAAACAAGTACTGTTTCTCCCCCTGGAACATTCAGGCTGTAGTTTCCATCCACATCTGTGGCGGTACCGGTAGATGTTCCCTTAATCAGTACCGATACACCCGGAAGCGGCATCCCATCGGTTTGATCGGTCACCTTCCCGGATACAGTTTGAGCCAAAACAGTACCCCCGAGAGCGGTAAGCACTGTCAGGCAGACAATAAGTAATAGGTTTTTCATAAATGGATAATTTTGGATTTTAAATGACAATTACCCTGCTAACCCTTATCAAAATTGTTTACACCAATGGTCTTTACTGGAAACCCATGTCATCCAAAATACGAAATTTCAAATTGTAAGATCTTCAGTAACACCCAATATTGTAGGTTTAAAGTCTTGACAAACGGTCAATAAGAGCAATATTTATCTGAAATGTAGAATAATCTGAGAAATAAAAAAAGGTTTGACATGAATATTTTACTTCATGAAAATTACATGATTGGTCAAACAATAATTGATAAGGGTATTTTACCAGTTTGTCTCAAAAAGAAAATATTCGAAAAATAATAAACCAGTTTAAACCAAACTCTATCATATAACAGCTTAAAAATATTCAAATTTCCTGTGAAAAAACTTAATTTTTATCAATTGATAAAAATCCTGAGGTGATCAAATATTGAACTTCAATGCACACCAAAAAAAAATTTCATGTGTTTATAATTCTCTTTTAGTGGTCACATAGCCTGTCCCGATCACATCGGGAGAATCTCGCATGGCTTATAATCATCCCTCTGTGTGTCGCCTCCGACATGCTCGATTTCATCTGTTTCTAATTTGTTTTAAGCGGTCAAATGCCTGTCCCTATACTAAATCGGGAGAATCTTTAACGATTAAAATAATCATTACCCTGTGTGTTTAATGATGATTTTAATCGTGTCGATTTCATATTTTAATTTTATAACTTAACCCATTGGCATGGATGGATAATTTGTCCATCCAGGGTTTAAAATTTGCTTTATTCTTTACCTGTAGGGCATACAGCATTCCATCAAATACAAATAAAAAAGCCCCTTGAAGCATGACGGCATTTCCAAAACCGATCAGCTGATTTTTTTGTTGTCTTCTACCTCTTTCCTTCAAATACAGCCCCCCTGCCATATACCCTAAATCCAGGGCCGCATTGAAAAGTAAAATTTTCTCCGTTTTATGTTGGGCCTCCAGACTTTCCCACAAACCTTTATTTTCCTGATGGCGCCTGGCATTGAAATAACCCAGTCCGGCAATAGCCAGGTTGACCGTGTTCCAATACATATTCATTTGGTGAAACCCCTTCCTGGCACCCGTGGTCCTTGAGGCACCGATTCCTCCCCAAACGATATTCCCCACTGCCCAGGAACCAAGAACGAGCATACCATTGCTTTCCAGTCTCTTTCTCTCCTCATTGATGGCAGGAATAGAGGATTTGTTCTGACCTTTACAAATGATTCCGGTAAACATCCCAGCCAATACAAACAGCGTTTTTAACTTCATTTGTCTATTATTTATAAAATTATCCAATCTGGTTTTAATTTAAATATATTTTTATCCAAACCAGCTACACATCAAAAGGTTTATTAGTAGCAATGTACCTGATATACCCATATCTTTGTTTCTGAATTAACAAAAACAGCAGCTTAATACGTTAAAATGCAAGAACCTGATATCAAAGACAATTTAAAACAAACCCTAAACACCTTCAAGAATACCGGCTGCCGGCTGGTTGCTGTGAGTAAAACCAAGCCAGTATCAGACCTGGAAGAGGCTTATGCTGCGGGAATCCGGGATTTTGGGGAAAATAAGGTGCAGGAATTGGTTGAAAAAGCCGATCAATTGCCAGGGGACATCCGTTGGCACATGATTGGACATCTTCAGCGCAACAAGGTGAAATACATTGCCCCTTTTATCCACCTGATTCACAGTGTGGATTCCCTGCGCCTATTGAAGCAAATAGATAAAGAAGGAAAAAAGATAGAAAGGGTGATTTCTTGCTTGCTTCAAGTGCATATAGCCAAAGAAGAAACCAAATACGGATGGGACGAAAAGGAATTGATGGACTTTCTTTATGGAGAAGAAATCAAAGGAATGAAAAACATTCAGATAGTGGGCCTCATGGGAATGGCCACCCTTACAGACAATTCCGAAACCATCAGGAAGGAATTTAAAGACTTGCACCACTTGTTTACCCAACTAAAGAGTCAGCCCCTTCCTGAACAGGTTCAGTTGAGTGAATTGTCCATGGGGATGAGCGGGGACTACCTCATTGCTCAGGAAGAAGGAAGTACCATGGTCCGGATAGGTAGTGCCATTTTTGGCGCCAGAAACTATACCTAAACTAAAAAACTTGAAAACAGAACGGATTCTACAAGTCTCTGCAATATTTGGTGCCCTGGCTGTGATTTTTGGCGCCTTTGGTGCCCATGCCCTGGAACTTTTTTTGGTAGAAACGGGTAGGTTGGATACCTACGAGACTGCAGTGGATTATCATTTTTACCACAGCCTTGCACTGCTGATGGTGGGCATACTGACCAGGCTATATCCTGATAAGAAACGATTGGTCCTGAGTGCCTGGTTTTTTGTGGCCGGTATTTTGATTTTTTCTGGAAGCTTGTATGCCCTCTGCCTTAGCCAGATAAGTTTGTTGGGAGCCATAACCCCCTTGGGTGGTCTGGCCTTTATTTTGGGATGGGTATTACTATTATTTAGTTTTGGCAAAGTAAATCAAAGTTAAAGTATGGTTAAAAAAACCTTTATGGTCCTCGTCATTTTTTGCTGCTTGCAGGCGAAGGCTAATGCCCAGGATGCCAAATCAATCATTATCGGCCTTGACCAGCTTCTCGGAGAGGGTACTTTTTTTGATAACCACCTCACGGGATTCATGCTTTATGACCTGGATAGCCAGCAGATCCGTTATGACAAAAATGGCCATTTGTATTTTATCCCAGCTTCCACTACCAAACTTTTCACTTTTTTTGGTTCTCTCATGGTATTGGGGGATAGCACCACCTTTTTACGATTCCTTCCTGAGGGGAATAAAGTAACCATATGGGGAACAGGGGATCCATCATGGAAATACCCCTCCCTACCAAATCCCGAACTGAAAAAATTCCTATCCAAGTACGATACGGTGTATTATTCCGGTAGTAACTGGAAAGATGAAGCTTTTGGCTATGGCTGGCAATGGGATGATTATTATTATTCCTATTCTCCGGAAAAGTCACCCATGCCTTTATTCGGGAATTTAGTCCAGGCAAGAAATGTAAACAACAGGCCGGTGATCAGTCCCTCTCTGTTTAAAATTGAGGCTACTGAAAAACCTGTCAAAAATGTGCAAAGGGACTGGCACAGCAACAGGTTTTTTTACAATCCCCGAACCTATAACGGAAGAGACACCAAGGTTCCCTTTATCATCTCTGACGAAATATTTGCAGAGATTGCCAGCAAAGACTGGGAAATACCAGTGGTATTATCTAATGAAAAACTACCTCCGGATCATTTTATTTTGAAAGGTATTCCCACCAAAGCCTTGTACAAGGAGATGCTCCTGGAAAGCGATAATTTTATTGCCGAACAGCTTTTGTTACAAATTGCTGATGAAGTTCACCGGGAATTGAACAGTGAAAAAGCCATAGAATACCTGAAAAAAACCTACTTGTACGACCTTCCGGATGACCCTCAGTGGGTAGATGGCTCGGGCCTATCCCGGCACAACCTTTTTACGCCCAGAACCATGGTAGCACTGGTAGAAAAAATCTACCGGCTTTTCCCTGATGAGGAGCTTTTTGGCCTGCTACCCACCGGAGGCAGAACAGGCACCCTGAAGTTTAATTATCAAGCCCCCGTCCCCTATGTGATGGCAAAGACCGGCACCATCAGCAATCACCACAGCATGGTAGGATTTTTAAAAACCAAAAAGAATAAAATATATGCCTTTGCCTTTATGAACAACAACTATCCCCATAAGGCTTCCCTGGTCCGCAATCAAATGGAAAAAGTGTTGCTTTATATCCGGGATAATTTCTAAATTCTGCCATGAAAAAGAGACAATTTATCAAATCCCTGGGCCTGGGTCTGGGGATGGCACCCGTATTGGGTTTTACCCACACCACTAAAAACCACATCGAACCGGAGATCCTTCTACCCAAAAAACTGAAGCCCGGAGACAAGGTTGGGCTGATCAGTCCTTCTGCAGCTACAGCTGATAGGATGGAATTCACCTTCGCCAGAGAAGCGCTGGAGGCTCTAGGATTAAAAGTAGTTGAGGGTAGGTACCTGAGTGGACGAAGGGGACACCTGGCAGGCAGCGATGCTGAAAGAGCTGCCGACCTGAACGAAATGTTTGGAAATAAAAATATAAAAGCTGTGGTCTGTATCCGGGGTGGATCCGGTGCTGCCAGGATACTCCCATTGATTGACTATGCGCTCATCAGAAAGAACCCAAAGCCCATCCTGGGGTATAGTGATATCACGGCGCTGCACAATGCCATAAATGCCCAGACGGGATTGATTACCTTTCATGGTCCCAATGGCTCCGGAAGCTGGAACAGTTTCAATGCCAACCAGTTCCGAAACGTCTTTTTCGGCAGCGGAGACAGGATTACCTATGAAAATGAAAAGGAAGAAACCGATGACCTGGTAGTCAAGAAAAACCGGATCCGAACGATTCACCCAGGGAAAGCGGAAGGAGTGCTCGTTGGAGGCAACCTTACCGTGCTCACCGCATTGGCCGGATCACCTTACCTTCCAGACTTTAAAAATAAAATCCTATTCCTGGAGGATATAGGAGAAGAGCCCTATAGGATAGACCGAATGATGAGTACCCTGATGCTGATGGGGGTATTTAAAGACATCAAGGGATTTGTATTTGGACAATGTACAGATTGCGACCCTGGTGGAGGTTACGGTAACCTTACCCTGGACCAGATTTTTGATGATTACCTGCTCCCCCATAAGATCCCGGCATTCAGGGGGGCTATGATAGGGCATGTTCCAAAACAATTCCTATTGCCCTTTGGGGCCAAAATGGCTATGAACGCCGGCAAGGGTATACTGGAAACCAGGGAAGCCTTGTTTCAATAAGCTCTCCTATGGCCATTTTTTCTTACCCTTGTAAAAAATGAAAAACCGTCCTTAATTCCTGAATAAATCCAGACACCATGCCTGACGAAAAACCAAATGCCCATCCGGAACAACTTCCAGGAAAGTTAAGATACCTGGCTTTGGGGGATAGTTACACCATTGGCGAAGGCGAGGCCCTGGAGTTTACTTATCCTATGCAGACAGTACGGCTGTTAAAATCTGAAGGCATCCATTTCTCTGAAACCAAAATCATTGCTCAGACAGGTTGGAGCAGTGCTGAACTCCTGGCCGGGCTAAAGCAAAAAAAACTAAAAAAAGGAAGCTTTGATTATGTGAGTCTTTTGATAGGGGTAAATAACCAGTATCGGGGCCTGGCTTTAGATCAGTTCAAGCTCGAGCTCAGGGAATTGGTAGAAATAAGTATGGGTCTGGTCAGTGGCAATAATCACCGCATGGTGTTGATTTCCATACCGGATTGGGGGGTGACTCCTTTTGGCCATTCGGGACCCCGGAAAAGGGAAGACATTTCCCGTGAAATTGATGCTTTCAATCGACTGGTGGAACAACAAGCGACTGATTTTAACATCCCCTACCTGGAGATTACCGAAAGTTACCGGGCTAGCGGAGGACTTGCGGACCAGGTGGTAGCAGACGGCTTACACCCCAGCAAACACACCTACGCTGCCTGGGCCAGGTCTTTGTGCCAAATTATCAAACAAGGTTTTCAACAATAATTGAGATAAAAAAAATCCTGCCCAAATAATATTCAGGCAGGATTAAAACACGGTCAATCAATCAAATGTTATTTGGTCCCTTTTGGGAGAACATTGGAAATCATGGATACTTTTTCTATGGGTTCACTGGCATTGGAGTAAATCCGTACCACGCTGTTTTGTTTTCCCATTTTCCCGGCGGAGTTGAATGAAACCTTGATCTCTCCTTTCTTTCCCGGAGCGATGGGCTCCTTAGGCCAACTGGGCACGGTGCAGCCACAGGTAGCAGCCACGTTGGAAATAACCAAAGGGGCTTTTCCTGTATTTTCAAATTTAAACACATTTTCTACTTTGTCTCCCTGTGTGATGTCTCCAAAATCCTTGGAAGACTCTTCAAAGGTAATCACAGGTCCATCTGCTGCCTTTTCCTGAGCTATTACCAGGACCGTACTGAAGGCCAGAGCCAATGCGAATGTCAATAACTTTTTCATAATATTAAATTAGTAATTTAAAATTTCTCCTTCGATATGCATTAAATGAAAAAACTGGAATGAAAGTTCACCATAAATAATTCTTCCTTTGCCCGGGTCATGGCGGTATATAACCACCTTACATAATTTTTATCAATTTGCCCCTCCTTTAAATAGCCCTGGTCCACAAATACCGCATCCCATTGACCTCCCTGAGATTTATGACAGGTCAGCGTATAGGCATATTTTACCTGAAGGGCATTCAAATAGGGATCTTTCTTTAAAGCTTCCCTGACTTTTGTCTTGCTGCGCAGATCCAGGTAGTCCTCAGTCACCAAATTATACAACTCCTTCCATTGGTCCTGACCCAAAGCCGGTAATTCGGAATGTAAAGTATCCAATATTACCCTGGCCTCAAATGGCAACTCATCCGGATAATCGATCAATCTTAATTCCAGTGTAGCAAACCTCAAGCCATAAACTTCTTCAAATGAACGAATTTTAAGAATTTCTACAAAATCTCCATTGGCCAAAAAACTTACTTTCTGAGATTCTTCCATGTAAGTGTAATTGTTCTTTACTATCATCAGGCGATCACCTGCACTCAATTCATCTTCATGATAAAAAATCGCATTTCTGATGTACCTGTTGTACTGCACAGCAGCCTTATTGGATCGGGTAATGATCATGGTATTGTCCAGGCCGAATTTATCATAGGCATACCTTAATCCATCTTCAAGCCTTTCTCCTGTCATGCGGTAAAAATCAGCAAAGCCCTTAGATTTAAACGTGATTTTTGGTGTTTTTGCTGTCACTTGCTCTCTCAATGAGGTCGCATTGGCCAGAATTCCTGAATGCAATTGTTGCCGGGTTACAACTTTCAATATGGCTTCCTGCACTTCCAGCTTAAAATTCCTTGCCAGATAATCCCTGTCCAATGCAGGACTGTCTTCACTTCCCACGGGAGGCAACTGTGCCATATCCCCTATTAGCATCAACCTGTTTTCAGGATTTTGAAATACAAAAGTGATCAGATCAGCCAGCAAGGATTTGCCCGAGGTGCGATCATCTGAAAGCATGGAAGCTTCATCTACAATAAAAACAGATTGATGGTAGTAATTTTTTTGTACTTCAAAACCATAAAGGCCATCTCCGGACTTTTCCTTAGGCCGGTAGATGATTTTATGAATGGTATAGGCTGTCTTCCCGGCATAGGCACTCATGACTTTAGCAGCCCTCCCGGTGGGGGCCAGCATGACAGGCCTTAATCCAAAATCCGGCAAAATACGTACCAGCGCTGCCAGGGCAGTTGTTTTACCCGTTCCGGCAAAACCCTTCAAAATAAAAGCAGTAGCTGTGGTTCCCTTCCCTTTTAAAAAGTCGTTCATGGCTTCAAAAAAAATCTGCTGATCAACGGTGGGGTTGTGAGGGAATATTTTCCTGATTTTTTCGGAAGGCTTTGAATTGGCTTGGTTATCTTTATGCATCTGTTGCGAAACTAAAGGGAAAATGCCTAACATAAAAAAGGAGATTACAGATAATTTCGGAAACCGGCTTAGGGTGAGGGTAAATGGACTTTTGATCCAAGATGATAAGCTACTCATGATCAAACACCGCATGGGAGAAGGCAAAGCCTTCTGGAATGTTCCGGGAGGAGGCATGCAGTTTGGCCAAAATGCCAGAGAAAACCTTAAAAGGGAGTTTTATGAAGAAACAGGACTAACGATTGATGTAGGAAATTATTTATTTGTCCACGAATTTCTCTCCCCACCCCTGCATGCACTGGAACTCTTTTTTGAAGTGCACCAGAACGGCGGAGCGTTGGTTTTGGGGACAGATCCGGAGTTGGGGGATGAGCAGCAATTGATTGAGGACATCCGATTCTTATCCCTGGATGAAATAAAATTGTTACCTTTGAAAGAAAAACATGAGGTGTTCAGTAGAATTAATTCCTTTAATGATGTAAGAATATGGAAAGGTTATTTTAATTTTGAAAATAATTGCATAAAATAGCATTCTAAAACAAACCATCAATTCTTAAAATTAATTTAATTAAGCCTTAAAGATATTTAAAATGACGTTGAGTAAGATTTTATCGATTGTATTTCTTCTGGGAGCATTGGGTCTTGGATACAGGTTGTATTTGGGAGTGGATGAAGTAGTAGAGGAAGAAAAAATGCTTGAAAGAACCGAAGAAAGGATTATTGAAAAACTGGAAATGCTGAAGGATGCCCAAATTGCCTATCTGGGCACTAAAGGAGAGTATGCCTCAAACTGGGATGATTTGAAAGAATTTATTGAGGACGGTTTAATTTACAACGTGCAAAGGACTGAAACTACCGAGCTTCTGGAATACGGTAAGGAAGAAACCACAGTCACTATGGACACACTTGGTTCGGTCAATGTCCAGGATTCGCTTTTCAATGAAAACAAATATCCTGATTTCAACCTGGATCTTTTAAATGTAGTGCCAGGCTCAGGTGGTAAAACTTTTGAGTTCTTTGCAGACAAAATCGAGCGGAGTAAAAGGGAGATTGCTGTTTTTGAAATAAGAGATCCGGCTCCGATCAATCCTGAGAGAAGAAGAAACAATAACGAAAAGGCTTTGAGGGTAGGTTCCAGAACGGATTCTTCTACCTCAGGAAACTGGGAATAAGCTTGGCGGAAGAAACCAATCATATCCAGAGTAAATTCATCAGCGATAGATTTGATTTGCAGGACATATCAAATCTATCGCTTTTCTTATATGAAAGCTTATTAACCGTAATTGCCCATGGCAATGCAGGTCAGTCTATTGCTGCTGCCAACCTTTACCCCTTACATGAAAAGGATGCGCTGGCAAAAATCGTTTCCAATGATGAGTTGATCAATGCCTCCAACACCTCAGGTAAATTATACATACATGATCAAAGATTTACCCTCGTTCCCGGAGTTTTATTTAACCCTGCTCACAGTGCACTTTATCTAAACTTTGCCACCAAGATAAACCCCCAGGAGGACGAAGTCATTTATTCCAAAATTTCTGACAATATTCAGGTTCTTGGCGTAGCAGACAAGGCACTATTAGATATGCTGGATACGAGTTTACCCGAATTGGAAATCTCCCCTGGTGCCGCCCATGTTTTGGATTTTTTTCTCAACCACACCAAAGATTGGCTTAACCAGGAAATATTTATCCATACTTCTCCAAACAGCATGTATATTGCAGGCTTTAAGGAGGGGGAGCTAATGGTTTTTAACAGGTTTATCATTCATGAAGAACAGGCTCTTTTGAGGTACTTGTTTACCGTCCTTCAGCAACTTGCCTTTGATCAATCCCATTGTAAAATCAGTGTTTTTGGAAATTTAGATGGGGTGTACTCCTCCGTGGAGAATCTTCGGAAATATTTCAAGAATATTCACCAGACCCTTCCCACCCAAAACACCACCTATCAAAGGGGTGCTGAAAACCTAAAAAACACCCAACTTTTGGAAGCCTATTGGCTTCAACAACAATCCTGACGATGAAAAAAATAGCACTTTTCCCTGGTTCTTTTGATCCCTATACGAAAGGACACCATGATATTGTACTGAGGGGCTTAAACATCTTTGATGAAATCATCATCGGTGTCGGACACAACACCACCAAAAAAAACAGGTATTTTGATATTGACCTGATGGTAGGAAAGATAAAATCTATTTACACCCAACTTCCTAATGTTAAAGTTGTGGTCTACAATGAGTTGACATCTTCTCTTGCCAAATCCCATCAGGCAAAGTACCTGCTCAGGGGACTTAGGAACACCACTGATTTCGAATACGAAAACACCATCAGTCAGATGAATCGCTATTTGAATGAAGAATTGGAAACCGTCTTCCTCATTACCTCTCCGGAATATGCCGCCATCAGCTCTACTATCATCAGGGAAGTACACCGGTATGGAGGAAATGTTGATAAATTTCTCCCCTATAACGTCTGATGTATGGCTGGATGAAGCTTTAAAAACCGCTTGTATAAATACCTCATGGAGGGATAAGAATTAATCAGGGCTACCTTCGCTTCCTGGTGGTTCAACCATTTCACATCCAGAATGCCCTCTTCTGTCTGCGGTTTCATTTTGGTATCACTCAGGCAATTCATGCTGTACCAATAGGTTTTTTTCAAAATGCTTTTCCGGTTTTGGGTGTAGGTATGCCAGGTTTTACAAATGGGCTCCCTGATATTTACCTGAATGTTGCATTCTTCCTCTACCTCTCTGATGGCACACATGGCTGGAGATTCTTTTTTCTCAAATTTACCCTTTGGTAGGTCCCATTTTCCAAGTCTGTAAATAAATAAAATTTTATCTGCTTTGGTCACCAAACCTCCGGCAGCTTTGATGATCACAAACCTGCTCTTGATAAATTTTTTTAAGGCCTTCTTTTCGCTGGTTACCAGTGTAATGCTGTCCAGGTTTTTTAACTTTCTGGTGCGCATCAGGTAGAGTAAGCGGACAATGATATCCCTGGATGGGTTTTTGATCAGTACATCATCGTGAAAATCAATGGTAGCCGGTAATTCCTTTGGATTATCGTAGACACACTCAAAAGATTTCTTTGGTAGAAAGTCCAGGGAGGCTACCAAATCCAGCGGCTTATCATTGATGAATATTTTCATAATCAAGGCATGTTTTTCCAAAAATGCATTTTTTTTTCAGGCCCTACAACCTTCAATAAACATTAATTGGTTAATTTTATCCTATGGAAATTTATGAACCGAATACTGCTTCCCTCATTTCCAAAAAGCTTCTGGAAATCAATGCCATCAAACTTTCTCCACAAAACCCCTTTTCCTGGGCCTCCGGCTGGAAGTCACCGATATACTGTGACAACAGGCTGTCTCTCTCCTATCCTGAAGTGAGAAAACTTATTCTGGAAAAGCTGACCAAAGCCATTCAAACCCACTTCTTAAATATCGAAGCAGTGGCAGGAGTGGCCACTGCAGGGATTCCCCAGGGAGTATTGATTGCTGACAAGCTGGACCTTCCGTTTGTCTATGTGCGCTCCAAAGCCAAGGGACATGGAATGGAAAACATGATCGAAGGAAAAATTACCCCAGGCCAAAAAGTGGTAGTGGTTGAAGACCTGGTCTCTACGGGTGGAAGCTCCCTGAAAGCTGTGAATGACCTTAAAAATGCGGGCTTTAATGTATTGGGAATGGTCGCTATATTCACATATGGCTTCGACCTGGCCCAGCAAAATTTTGCCAAAGAAGGAGTGAAATTGATATGTCTGAGTGATTATGCATCCATGCTTCCCCAGGCATTGGCCAAGGGCTACATCTCTGACAGTGACATGACTGCCTTGACAGCCTGGAGAAAAGGACCGGATACCTGGCATCCCTGAGTTCCATTTCCCTATCCTGACCTGCTACCGGATATGGCTGTTTCTAGCTCCTTTACACCTTGCTACTGTCAGCCAAATACTGGTAGGTCCAGTTCGTTAAGGATAGGACCGCTGGCGTATTTCCAAGTTATAATCATTTATTTCGATTCAACCTGGCCGGTTGATTTGCTTCCGTTTTTTCCATCACTCCCAATCCAAACAAGGCAAAGTCATACTTCACAGGATCCAATGGATCCAAATCCCTTAGATTTCGGGTAAGCTCCATGGCCGTCTGCCAGTCGGTTTGCTTTCTCTGGATCAAACCGAGGGTCCGGCCTACCCTATCCACATGTAAATCACAGGGACAGACCAGCTGAGCCGGAGTGATGGTGTTCCAGATCCCAAAGTCCACCCCCATGCTGTCCTTTCTCACCATCCAACGCAAAAACATATTGATCCTTTTGCAGGCTGCCTTTCGGCTGGGAGTGGCTACATGCTTTCTGGTCCTTTGGGGAGCGTGGGGAGCATCAAAAAAGGTTTGGTGAAAATTATCCAATAATACCTCCATCGCATCCTTATCCGGTGACCAGCCCTGAATAAATGCTGTTTCGAGGCTATCCTGCTTCCTGTAATACCGGGAAAAAAAGTCAATGAAGTAGAGTGTGTCAATATCATTGAAAGTGCGGTGTCTGAAATTAACAAAAGGCTTCAGGTCTTTTTCAGAATGATGCAGCATAAACTCATGGGGACTATTGTCCATCATCTTCATGAGCTCAATGCTCTTATTGATGATCGTTTTGCGCTGGCCCCAGGCCAAAATGGCTGCAAAGAAACCGGCAATCTCTATGTCCTGCTTTTTACTGAAAAGATGGGGTATAGAAATGGGATCATTTTCAACAAATTCTGGTCGGTTATATAAAATTACCTTTTCTTCCAAAAAATCTTTCAGGTCCTCCATCAGGCAATGGCTACCTTGAGTTCTCCTCCCTGGGTACCATCAAACCACTTCAAACACAAAAACTCCTCCTGCTTCTCAGAGATGTGCCAGTCAAAACACTTGATATTGGCCAACTTGGTCAATTTATCGGTATCTGGTTGATAGAGACATATGTCAAAATCCGGGATTTGTGCCAATTCTGTTGTATTCCATTTTTCCAATAACCAACCTTCCTTGAGTACGTTCACCTTTTTTCCAAAGACATGATCTTCAATGACAGAAGGAATGCCGTCCTTTCTTCTCAGCTGATAGCATTCCGGGCCAAATATAATCTGTTTGTGAAGCTTTCCTTCTATAAGATCAGATTCCTCACTCAGACTTTTCCAATCCACTTTACCCTCCTCCCGGGGAACCGTCCGGCTAAATCTTGCCAAAAAAGAGGATATCCATGAAAAAAAATAGGTGATGCCGATAAATAACAGCCCAAACGTAGCCAAAACAGGGTAGGTTATGACAAAAATAGCATTCCAGATAAATTTGAAAAACCGGTGAAAGAAGTTTTCTAATGTGTTCATTTTAAGCAAAAGACAAAGGTAAAATTAAATCAATTTGACCAAACAAACAAAACTGACCATTCCCCAGGTAAAAAAATTACCGGCTCCGGTATATCTTTCAGGAATCTCGTGGGATTTCTGTACCTTTGCAGGCTGAAAACGCCTAAGTACCATGAACCTGACACAAGAGATTGCTAAAAGAAAAACCTTTGGAATCATCGCCCACCCAGATGCAGGAAAAACTACGCTTACAGAGAAGATGCTGTTATTTGGAGGTGCCATCAAAACTGCGGGAGCTGTAAAGTCAAATAAGATCGATACGGCGACCAAGTCTGACTGGATGGAAATTGAGAAACAAAGAGGTATTTCTGTGGCTACTTCTGTTATGGGGAAG
>Ga0076930_100709_pt1 | contig 26460 bp, 26 predicted proteins | sample HotLakConsoUCCRE_FD_71149 | JGI IMG/M metagenome (GOLD analysis project Ga0076930, IMG submission 71149) | Hypersaline microbial mat communities from Hot Lake, Washington, USA - Hot Lake Consortium UCC-RE (version 3) (version 3) ...
TCCATAGTGTCAGAGGCTTTTTCATTAAGCCTCTACTATTGCAGTGACTAATTACGACTTTTATTTCCCTTCTTAAGGCTGAAAAACTCTTTCACTTCAAGGTTTTGGAATGCCTACAGCAATCGCTTTAAGTCGGTAGTGCTTTCTACTCAACGTATTTCTTGATGCTTTATCAGTCTTAATTTTCCAAAAAACCTGACATCGTATTTCTCAATGTCTCTTTCATCAGAGTTGGTCGTCGTTATCCGTACTGTTGGTGAGCGTACCTTTGAGGCCTGCAAAGCTCTTGTGCTGCAGCAGGTACCAGAAACTGCTCTCCACATCGTTAGCGAGCAACCCTTCGAACTAACCCTACGCCGTTGCTATGAAGTTGGGATCAATAGTGGTGTTCCCTGGATGATGACCCTGGATGCCGACGTACTGCTAAGGGAAGGGGCCGTTGCCGATTTTCTAACGGCTGCCGAAGCTCTACCGCCGGAGTACTTTCAGCTTGAAGGTTTGCTCCACGACAAACTTAGCGGTCTATGCCGCAATGTTGGCCACCGGATGTATCGTACTCAATATCTTGACATTGCCCTTCAGCATTTACCGTCGCCCCGTAATGTTATTCGCCCTGAATACACTACCCTTCAGAAAATGGGACAACTGGGGTATTTATCTCAGAAGGTTGATATAGTCTTTGGAGTTCACGATTACGAGCAATATTACAGTGATATCTATCGTAAAGCCTTTGTTCATGCCCAAAAGCATCCTGAGTGGCTATCTCGCTTTGTTGAGCGCTGGCGTGCTTCAGTTGATGAAGATGCTGACTATATTGTTGCATTGCGTGGGCTTTATGATGGACTTATCGCTAAAGAGCAAGCTACTATCGATAAGCGAGATTTTATTGGCAAAGCGGCACTAGCCTTAAAAGATTTGGAATTAATCGAAAAAGCAGAACTCAATTCTTCACACGACTGGTCCGATCAAGTTAGTAAAGTCCTTTTTGAGGCTGCTTTAATGCCTTCCCAGACTCCATTGGCTCGATCTGATTTTCCTCGATCTGATTTTCAAGGTAAACTTCAGCGCCTGAAAAAACGCTATACCCAGCTTGGCTTACTAAGGTTTTCTTTGTATTCCTTAGGAGCTGGATTCAATCGCTTGGGTAGACGATTACAGCACATGGCTAATTTAAAGGTCTAAGTACCCTCACTTCATGTGAGCTTACGATACTTTTTACGATACTTTGTAGATAAGTATTAAGGATATTCCTGTTGTAAATAGCCCCACTGAAAGAAGCTAGCATCAGCCCAGGTTTCTCGCGATTGATTTCTCAAAATGAATGAGACCAAATATTACGATTACCCACTAATTGCATTCGCTCACTACAGTGCCAAAAACGATATCAGTGGAGTATCGACCTGGCTTGAGCGTTTAGCCACTCGGCTTCACAAAGATGGGTTCTCAGTCGTAGTTTATTTGCAACATTTTGGTTCAGATCCGAAAGAATCTTGGCTGTTTCAATCCTTGAGCCAAGCTGGCATAACTGTTAATGCGGAACCGCGTTCGCGATATCTGGAAGACGACATTTACGGCGTACTTCGCTTTTTGAACCACCATCGACCTCAGGTGTTTTTACCCCAATGCCTGACGGCTAACTATCTTGGGGGTGCTATAGCAGGGCAAGCAGGTCTTCCCTGGGCACTGTCAATGAGGTCTGACGATCCAGTTTATTGGGCGATTGCCGAAACCTTGCTCCCAGAAACTAAAGGCGGATTGATCGTAGGAGTCTCTGACCATATATGTCGCTTGGCGAAAGATAAGCATTTGGCAACACGAACTTTTACAGTTCCTTCTGGTACCTCTATCCCTACAGTAACAGCCTCCTTTTCTGATGCTCCTTTCCAAGTTGCCTTCAGTGGACGGGTGATTGAAGAGCAAAAACGGATTTCCCTGGTTTTAGCTGCCATGGCACAAGCCTGTCGCCAAGATACTCGCATTCAATGCTGGATCATTGGCGAGGGGCGTGAATTTTCTTCTGCTCAAGGCTGGGTTAAGCAACAGGGGCTAGAAGAGCGCATCCAATTTTTAGGGCGTTTATCTCCTGACGAAGTGCAGGCACATTTAGCCCAGTGCCAGGCTTTGCTCCTGATGTCTGATTACGAAGGTCTACCCGTTGCAGTGCTAGAAGCGATGGCTGTTGGCGTAGTTCCCATTGCTAGGGCTATTCCCAGCGGCATTCCAGAATTGGTTCACGACAGAAAAACCGGATTATTGGTTGACGACACCCCTGAAAATGCAGCGGCAGCAATTATCGAACTGGCTAACCAACCTGACCTGTGGTCTAAGTGTTCTGGGGCAGCTAAGCACTTAGTGACCGACCAGTATAGTGAAGATGCCTGCTACCAGCGCTGGCTACAGGTAATCGACGAACTTTGCAGGCGCTCGAATGTCACCTATCCCATTCCAATACCCAGAAAAATTGAATTACCGGCAATATATCCAGAATTGTTGGAAGGCCATCGCCACAAACCACCTCTACATAATCGTGTATTTGCCCACAGTAAACAACGTATTGTGCAGCAACTCCGCCGGATGAAGATACTGATTACCTAAAAATTGATGGACAGAATGAGCATAAAGCCTTGTCTAATAAGCAACCACTACTATGAAATTTTCGTTCTATAGCGGTTTAACCTATTGCCCCTGGGGAGGTTCAGAAGAACTTTGGGGGCGTACCGCTATACATTTAGCCTCCTGCGGGTACTCTGTTTCAGCATCGGTAAAAAAGTGGCAAACACCTGCTAAGCCAGTGCAGAAAATGAAAGATGTAGGTGTGCATCTAACTGAAAGGGAAGAGTTGCCTCCTACTCTTTTCGAGCGAGGTAGCCGAAAGTTGTTACAGATGCTGAGTTATCAAAAGTCAGTGCCAGCGCAGGCTAAACTTCAGCAGTATTTTAAGAACCTCGCTCCTGATCTAGTAGCCATTTCCCAGAGTTACATTAGTGATGGCTTGGTTGCTGCAGAGGCGGCTAGAGATGCTGGTTTGCCATACGTTGTAATTATGCAGGTCAATAGTGAGTCGTGGTGGCCGACTGACGAATTGGCAGAGCGTATGATCGCCGCTTATGCACCGGCACAAAAAAATTATTTTGTGGCTGAAGCAAACCGCTCCCTGTTTTGTCGACAGTTAGGGTATGAATTTAAGAACAGTTGTGTGGTTAGCAACCCTTCCCATTTGACAGTGATGTATCCGATAGAATGGCCAAACCAGTTAGAAACTGAACTATCTTTAGCCTGTGTTGCTCGTTTAGAGCCAGTTTCTAAGGGGCAAGACTTAATCCTAGAAGTGCTGGCTCAACCAAAATGGCGGGACCGCTCTGTAAGCTTGCACTTGTATGGAAAAGGGATGTGTGGGCGGAGCCTTAAAAGACAGGTAAATATTTTGGGGCTTGAAGATAAAGTTCACTTTGCAGGGCATGTAGATAACATTTCAGACTTATGGAGTCGTCACCATGCTTTAATCTTACCTTCAAGATATGAAGGTACCCCACTTTCTCTAATAGAAGCTATGCGCTGTGGTAGACCCGCGATTTGTACAGGTGTGGGGGGAATACCAGAGTTGTTGGAGGATGGTAAAACTGGCTTTTTGGTACCTGCCCCGACAATAACTCATGTTGATGAGGCGCTTGAGCGTGCATGGCAAAATCGGCAGAAATTACAGTCTATGGGTGAAGCCGCTAGCAAAGCCGTTGCAGTAAAGCTTCCTGCTGACCCTATAAAAACATTTGCGGATGAGTTAATTCATCTTGCTGCCTCCATTTAAGTCTAAGAGTCGTTTTAGCTATATCTTCTCTGGAAAGACCCAGCAATTATATGAAAATCCTCCAAATTAGTTCCAGCGACTATGCTCACGGTGGTGGTGGTGCTATTGCTCAGTACCGACTTTTAGAGGGGTTAAGGCGACAGGGAATTGATTGCAAAATTTTAAGCGGAATAAAGACGACAAACGCTGAGTTTACCAAAAGTATCAAAAGGAATAAGTATTTAGAGGCTAGAATTCGTAGTGTAACCTCTAGGTTGGGGCTAAACGATATTCATTGTATTAGCTCATTTGATATTGCTAAAGACCCCTTTTTTCTAGAAGTAGACCTTTTGAATTTACACATTATTCACAGTGGCTATTTTAGCTATTTGGCACTGCCAAAATTAACTCAGTCTAAACCTGCGGTATTAACTCTCCACGATATGTGGAGCTTCACTGGTCACTGCGCTTACAGTTATGATTGTGAACGCTGGAAAACTGGTTGCGGTTCATGCCCTTATCCAGACATATATCCTGCTATTCGTCGAGATACTACTGAATGGGAATGGAAATTGAAAAATTGGGCTTATTCCAGATCTGATTTGACAATTGTTGCGCCCAGCAGATGGCTAGTGAAAAAAGCTAAAGAAAGCTTGCTAAGTCAGTTTACAATACATCATATTCCTTATGGATTAGACCTTAATGTCTTTCAACCGCTTGATCCTGAAGCTTGTAGAATTGCTTTGGGTATCCCTCCAAAGAAAAAAGTCTTGATGTTTAGCTCAGTAAATTTAAAGGATCCTCGCAAAGGGGGAGACTTACTCATTCAAGCTCTTCAAAAGTTACCGGAATCTCTTAAAAAAAGTTGCGTGCTGCTGATTTTAGGCTTAGCATCAACACACATCGAAGCAGAAGTAAGCATACCCTGCCTAAGCTTAGGTTACATAAGCAGCGATAGAATAAAATCTGCTGCTTATTCAGCCGCAGATCTCTTTCTGTTTCCGACCCGTGCTGATAATCTACCTCTAGTCTTACAAGAAAGTATAGCTTGTGGTACACCCATAGTCTCTTTTAAGGTAGGAGGTGTTCCCGATTTAGTAAGAAGTAAGATCACCGGCTATCTTGCAGAGCCAGAGAATATTCAAGATTTCGCGAACGGGATAGTGGAGTTGTTAGAAGCAAAATCTCTGCGGAGTCAAATGTCAACAAGGTGCCGTGAAATAGCTGAAAAAGAATATGCTTTGCAAATCCAAGCTGGACGATATGTAAAGATCTATGAGGAACTGTTGAAGTAGTCTGTAAGCGAAGCTTAGCCAATCAGTTATGTTGTTACTGTTTACGAATATTGGCAATGAGAAAAATAATTAAAAGAATAATTAATAAGATGGGACTTGAGGTGCGAAGGGCTAGCTCTAATAATCCTCTTATCGAAAGGAGGCCAACTATGTCAGGCTCTCTTCAGAATGCTATTAATAGTGGTTTATGTCCTTCAACTGTTATTGACATTGGTGCAGCCTATGGAACACCGCCCCTTTACAAAGCATTTCCTAAAGCAAAGCATCTTCTAGTCGAACCCCTTACGGAGTACGCTTCCGCCCTTCAAAACATTACTGCTACTCTCACTGACGCAGCTTATATCATTGCAGCCGCTGGGGAAAGTCCAGGGGAAATCATACTGAATGTTCACCCAGATCTCGTCGGCTCCTCTATTTATAAAGAGGAAGAAGATTCAAATGTAAATGGCGTAGAGCGAATCGTGCCCCTGATTACCCTCGATAATTATTGCCAGGATCAACAAGCTCAAGGACCCTACTTGATTAAGATTGACACTCAGGGAGCAGAAATTGAAGTACTAAAGGGAGCTAATCAAATACTGGAAGATACCTCCTTTATTATTTTAGAAGTATCTTTATTCGAGTTTTTTAAGGGTGGACCCCAACTTTACGATTGTATTACCTATATGAAATCAAAAGGCTTCGTAGTCTACGATATATTTGATCCTCAATATAGGCTTTTAGATGGTGCGATGTCTCAAGTTGATGTTGCCTTTGTGAGAGAATCAAGCCATTTTCGTCAATATCACTTTTATGCTACGCAAGAGCAGCGGGATCTTCAAACTAAGCAGTTCTTAGCTGCTCAAGAAAGATAGGTAGAAACTATTCTAATTTTGAAGAATATTATTGAAATTGGTTTACTATCCTAAGATATCCATCGTTACTCCATCCTTTAACCAGGCAGAGTTTTTAGAGGCTACTATATTAAGCGTTCTTTCTCAAAATTATCCTAATCTCGAATATGTGATTATCGATGGTGGTTCTTCTGACGGAAGCGTAGATATTATCAAAAAGTATGAGCCTCAACTAGCCTTTTGGTGTAGCGAACCTGACTTAGGCCAATATGATGCGGTCAATAAAGGATTTAGTCATACCTCTGGTGAAATAATGGCATGGATAAATAGTGATGATATGTATTATCCATGGGCATTTAAGACAGTGGCAAGCGTAATGACTGACCTCTCTCAAGTAGAATGGCTTACAACCCTTAATCTGGGTTCTTGGGATCGCTATGGCTTTTGCCTTGGGTTTATTACAGTTCCGGGTTTTTCAAAAGCAGCCTTTCTGGATGGATGCTATTTACCATTTGATGCATCTACTAGAATTGGTTGGATACAGCAAGAATCAACTTTTTGGAGGCGTTCGCTATGGGAAAAAGTAGGAAGTGGAATCCCTTTAGACTTTAAGCTCGCAGGTGATTTTGATTTATGGTCTCGTTTTTATGATTTTGCAGAACTCTACGGAATCGATTCCCCCTTAGGAGGATTTCGATTTCAAAATCATCAGAAAACAAAATCTAGAGAGGCCTATTGTTCAGAGGCATATGTATCACTTGAACGTATGAGGAAGCATAATCGCTGGAAATTTAATTGGAAAAGAAAACTGGTAAAGAATATTCGTATTGAGCGGACTCCTAAATTCGGAAAATACTTTAAAGAGACCTTCTCCTACTCTGGCAGAAAAGTTGTGAGGGAAGATTTTGGCTCTTTAAATGCCTTTTGGAAAGATGTAAAATATGATTTTGATTAAACCGCAAAATGAAATACTTAATGAGAGCCTATTAATGAAATTTAAGTTTTGCTTAATAGGATTTCTTATAGTTTAATCTTTTCTATGATGAGATTTTTTCGAGCTGTAAGCTAAACATAATAAAGAGCTTCCTGAAACTTCATGCAAGTGGCTGCTATTAATTCTGTGCGCACTAAGTACCATGATATTCGGTTTGTCTCACTGCAGTTGATAGGAAAGATACCTTTACAGGTTCTCCGGCATTGTTTTTACAGGAGATGGTTCAAACTTACTCTTGGCCACAATTCTGTAATTTATAACAGTTGCCACATTCGTGCCCCCCATCGCATCGTCATCGGAGACAACACCAGTATTGGCGACCACTGCATATTAGATGGTCGTTCCGGACTGACCATCGGCAACTCGGTTAACCTTTCCACCGGAGTCTGGATCTGGACCCTCCAACACGATATGAATGACCCTGAGTTTGGTGTCAAAGGTGCCCCTGTCATAATTGAGGACTACGCCTGGGTTAGTTCCCGCACTACCTTACTGCCTGGAGTAACCATTGGTAAGGGGGCCGTTGTTGCGGCAGGGGCCGTTGTTACAAAATCGGTAGAGCCTTACACCGTTGTGGGCGGAGTTCCGGCCAAAAAGATTGGGGAACGCAGTAAAGAATTAAACTACAAGCTTTCCTCTAGCGTACCCTTTTTCTAAACGGTCAGATAATTCAAACCCATGTTGCCTAAAGTATCTGTCTGCCTCCCAAACCTGAACTCTTACAAGTATTTGGCTGAAAGGTTAGACAGCATCATCGCTCAGACGTTTCATGACTGGGAGTTGGTTGTCGTAGATAGCTATTCTGATGATGGTTCCTGGGAACTGATTCAAAGCTATGCCAAAAATGAGCCACGAATGCGCATCTTTCAGGCTCCCAGGGAAGGCATTTACCCTGGCTTTAATGCCTGTATTGGTTATGCTCAAGGGGAATTTATCTATATCGCCACCAGTGACGACACCATGATGCCCGACTGTTTGGAACAAATGGTTGAGGCCTTAGACCAGCAAAAAGACTGCGACATATGCCAGTGCGCTTTATTATATATCGATGAAAAATCGAAACCTCTACCCCCTGACCAACAGTGGCAAAACTCGGCCATATGCCAGTATTTAAAGGAATGGGCCAATGTTCCCCACAAAAGGCTGGCTCCCCATGATGGGATTTTGCATTTTGCCGTAAATACGGTTTACACATCGGTAACCCAAATTTTGATCCGTAAGCGTGTGTTTGATGAAATTGGCAATTTCAAAGCCGCCTGGGGGCCAATGGGCGATTTCGAGTGGGGCATGAGAGCCTCTTTGCTTTATAACACCGTATACATTCCTCAAATACTCGCTACCTGGCGACTTCATCCCGATCAGGCCACCACCAATCCTTTTACTTCTAAGAACCTGGCAAAGTTGCTAGATATGGCCTTCCATGCGTTAAGTTTTGCCCAGATGCGGCAACCCCAACTCAGGCACTTATCATTTCATGAACTGTCATTACGGTATCAGCTTGCCAGGCTTTCTATTGGTCTAAGCGAACAGCAAAATCTAGCTAAAAAGTGGAGATACTTATGGCAATACTGTAAAAATGAGCCTGTTATAGTTTGGGCATATTGGGTGACTAAGAAGGTATCTTGGGGTAACTACGAAATTTCTGACCCTATTGATTGGATTCGTAACCGAATTAAGGAGTCAGACATTCCTTTGCCTTGTTCCCTTCTGTTGATCGACTCGAAAGAAAGCGATGCGATCTTACGATAATAAAATTTGCTATTAGCCTACACAGCTAAATTATAAATTATTTTTAGATTTCGTCTAACATATTACTTATGTCTATAAATGTGCTGCGCTCCTGTTGTTACCCCTTTAAGTATCCAACCAACGGAGGAATTCATCGCTCTGAACAAATCCGTGAGCTTTTGGTATCTCACGATATTAAGGTCGCAGAACTTGACCAGGTGGTTTATGAGCATTTAAACCCAATCAGTAGTCGATTTTGGGGAGCTGTCGATAGCCTCCGTAAGGGAGATTTAGAATCCTTTCATACTGGCCGCTTGGGCTCTATTGGCCAATCCCTTGCAAGGTGTCAGTATGCCCTAAAATCAGAGCGTTATAATGCTCTGATTTGGGAAACTGTTGGAGAGTCTTTAACTTTAGGCTTGGCAAAGAAAAACTCTTTACCAGTAATTGCCTTACCATCTAATCTAGAAGCTTTTTGTAAAGTGTTGATGCAGGGGAGACCTTCTACAAGAGTTCTACATTACCTGAAACAGGAAGTCACAGGCTTAAAGCAGGCAGATGCGGTATTTACAATTTCTATTGAAGAGCAAATACTATACAGAAATTTTGGGGTTGAGGCTAACTATCTTCCCTATTATCCTCCTCAACGATTGATTGACTTTTATACAGAAATTCGTCGCCAACGAGAAATAACTGAGCCGCAGCATTATCTAATCCTAGGTTCAGTTATTAATCAGCTTACCTATGAGGGGGTTGCCGAACTCTTAACCTGGCTCAGGGATACGACAGGCTCACAAACTCCAAAAATTGTTCTGGCTGGTAACGGTACTGAAACCCTCAAGGGCCAGTGGAATTTTCCCTGGCTTAAAATATGTGGGACGGTGAGTCAACCTGAATTGCGAGACTTGTTAATCTCCTCCAAGGCTGTTCTGGTTCACCAAAAGCGGGGATTGGGCTTTCTGACACGCATCCCTGATATGCTCGTTGCAGGAATCCCTGTCATTGTTAACCAGATTGCTGCTCGCAGTACCTCAGGCTATTCCGGCGTTTATTCTTATCAATATCCCGAAGAACTAAATCTATGGCTGGATAAAGAGCTACCTATGCCCTCACTGCCTGAAAAGCCAGAATATGCTGAGAAAGCTTTTATTCATAGCGTTCTCAAATATTCATCCCATACCAAAGCTTTATAAAATGGGTCAGCAAGCCTTATTATATAAGCTGTTTTATTAAGCGCAGTAATCTCTCATATTCCCTCATCAATGCGAAATCAGTTATTTCCCTTGTCTAATCTAATCAGGTGGTACGTCTCAGTAACGCCTGAGCACCGGGGAAAAGATCGCTTAAGGAAATTGACACTTTGGCCTCAGCTAAAACATTTGGATTTTGTTGAGGTGTCACTATTTCCTTATAAAAAACTAAGGATCGTCATTTATCCTAAACAAGAAATCGGCAGGGCAATTTTCTTGAATGGGCTGTATGAAAAGGATTATGCACTGAAATTCTGTAAGTTGATTCGTCCAGGGGACATCATTCTGGACGTTGGTGCAAACTCTGGCCAATACACCCTCCTGGGCTCACTTTTAACTGGAGAAAAAGGATGGGTCTATGCTTTTGAGCCAGCACCTCATAAATATCAGGAACTGGTTGATCACGTTGAATTAAACCACCTAGAAAATGTTTCGTGCCTTCCCTATGCTTTGAGTAATGTGAGAGGCAAAGCTTATCTCAACCTTCAAAAAGATACTAATGATGGTATGCATCATCTGGTTACTGTACAGGATGCAGATCAGCAGGTCGTTGAAGTCGAAGCTTTCACATTAAATGAATGTTTGAATTCCATTGTGTCAAGAACCCCCATTGACCTAATCAAGATCGATGTTGAAGGTTGGGAAGAGGCTGTTTTTCAGGGAGGTTCAAAAGTTTTTGCCCAGACCAAGCCGCCCACCATTTTCTTTGAATCTATCGAGGAACATGCGAATCGGTTTGGGTTTAGTGCTAGAAGGGTTCAACATTTGCTTGAAGAGCATGGTTATCAGTTATTTAGCAAGAAGCATTTTTCCTCTCGGTGGGCTCCTCTTTCTTCTGAGACGGAACAGATCAATTTAATTGCCATCCATCCCTCCAGAGCAGATCTGATTAGGGCTTTGTAGGTTAATTTATCTCTCTTAGCATGAAAACACTTCACCTTCCCAGTGCTTATGTTCCATGGGTGACGGGGGGAACAGAAATCTTTTGCCACCGACTCTGTCAAAATCTTCAGAAGCTGGGGGCAGAGAGTTTAGTCAGTTTCCACCAAGTCTCTGAGCAAGTGCCTCTGGGAAATCATATCCATGAGGGAGTGCGTGTCCAGGTATTACCTGCTATTCCAGATCTGCGAGAACGCCAAGCGCTCTACAGCCGTACAACCCGCGAGGCCAGTGGTTTCAGGCAACTTTTAGACGAGTATCAACCGGATATTGTTCACTTTCATAATTTTTCGGCAAGTCAGGGCATAACCCATCTCAGATTGGCAAAGGCAGCAGGTTGCAAAACTGTTCTCACTTATCACACACCAACCGTTTCCTGTTCTCAGCATGGTTTACTTTACCGTAGTCAATCCGTGTGCGATGGCTATATTTCCTTGAATAGATGCTCGGAATGTCGATTATCAGGGGCTGGTCTATCTCCATCTTTAGCCGGTCTCGCGGCGCGAGTCTCTTTACCCTGGCTTGATCCCAACCAGGCTAATTCCCTCGTGCGCCTCCTGACGACGAGGCAGATGACTGCCGCTTTCCGCGACTCCTGGCAAGAAATGCTGGATCTGGTTGATGCTATCCATGTGCTGGCAGCATGGGTTAGAGACATTGTGGAATTGAATGGCGCTTCACCTGAAAAAGTTTATCTTATTCGTACCGGGGGACCGGAACCTGTAGCGAACAATGAGACAATCGTCGAAAACCAACCTGAAAGGCATGGTTTTAATCCTCCTTTGCGTTTGGCTTTCATTGGGCGAAGTACCTTCATTAAAGGTATGCATGTACTTGCAGAAGCCGTCCAACAGCTGCCTCAAGATTTCCCTGTTCACGTTACTTTTTTTCGCAATAGCTCCAGTTGGGAGCAAACAGAATATGGACGAGAACTACAACACCAGCTAGAAAATGATCATCGCTTTGAGGTGAAATATAATTTACCTAATGATCAGCTGTTAAAAGTTTTATCAGGCTTTGATCTTTGTGTAGTTCCCTCTCTGTGGTTGGAGACGGGCCCTCTGGTTGTACTTGAATCTTTTGCTGCTGGTGTACCTGTGCTTGGTAGCCGGTTGGGGGGCATTGCCGAATTAGTGCGTGATGGTGTTGATGGTTTACTTTTTGAACCTGGAAACAGTGCTGAATTAGCGAATATAATTCAGCGACTGGTAAATAATCCAAAACATTTAGAACTACTTCACAAGGGTGTGAATCCACCAAGAAATCTGATGCGGGTTACAAAAGATATCCTTATTCTTTACAAACAACTTCAAGGTGCCTATGTGGTGTAAATTAAATTCTGCTATCCGTTCTTCAATGCCTGGTATTCACAAATCTTTAAAGCAGGCAACGCACAAATGGCGGACTTCTCAAGATCCTCCCTTTCCTATACCGAGCATGCTTCCAGGAAAGTTTTTCTGGCTACACCCCTCATTTCTTTCGCATGGAAACTATGAGGCTTGTGTACAGTCTCAAATTAAGGGTCATTTGAAACCCGGAGATGTATTTATGGATGTGGGAGCAAATGTCGGCTTCCATACTTTGTTGGGGGCCAAGTTGGTTGGCAAAAAGGGGAGAGTTCTCGCCTTTGAACCATCAGATGAGAATCTAAAATTATTAGTATATCATCGCCGAGTCAATAACCTAAACCAAATTTCTATTTATTCTGATGCGTTAGGGGACGAAGTTAACGATTCTATTGATTTTATTTTGGTGGATGGGGGACGTCATTCTAGTAATTCCCTTACTTTTAAGGACAAAGTAGCGTATATTGCTGAGGAGCAAAAACAGGTTATACAAGTTTCAATGACTACGATTGATCATGTTTGTCAGCGCGAAAACATCGCTCCAAAACTCATAAAAATTGATGTGGAGGGCGCAGAACTTTTTGTTTTAATGGGAGCAAAAGAAGTGTTGGCTAAATATAGGCCTGTAATTATCTTTGGTCTTCATCCTTTCTGGATGCCAGGTGAGCATACACCAGCAAAACTGGCAAATTTCCTCAGAGATCTTGACTATGGAATTAGGCATATTGATGGGAGTAAGGTTAAAGATTTCGCTTTTGGTGACTATATTGCTTTACCCCGTTAATGCGAACTTGCCTGATGCAATTGCGACATCTACAGTGCAAACTGACAGTAAAGTTACTCTAAGGCAGCGCATAAACCAGGTGCATTCCAATTCTGCAGACTCTCATTAAAGATTCATTGATTGAACTCGTATCGAATGCGTATAGCGTGATTTAAAGCTCAAATTGCATTCATACTTTATTGTTCTCAATTAAGCTAAATCTAGTCTCAGAGGTCATAATTGAAAAAAATATTCTGTGTTGGATTCCAAAAAACAGGCACGACGTCACTCATGCATGCCTTGCAGATATTGGGTTATCGTGTCTGCGATGGATGTGGAGAGCAAATGAACCCAAACTTTGCTATGGAAGTTCATAGTATTTGTGACGCTTTAGTTCCTCAATATGATGCCTTTGAAGATTTGCCTTGGGCAGTCCTTTATGAATATTTAGATGCCAAATATAAGAATAGCAAATTTATACTTACTACTCGACCTTCTGACAGATGGATTAAAAGTGTCTCAGGCCACTTTAGAGATACTTATATTCCAATGCATGAGTGGGTTTATGGCGTGGGTTATCCGCAAGGCAATGAGCAGAAATATTTAGAAACTTACAATACGCACAACAGAGAGGTTTTGAACTACTTTAAAGATAGGCCTCAAGACCTACTGCATCTTCCACTCGATGGAAGCTTAAGCAGCATGGAACTCTGGCAAAGTCTCTGCAATTTTTTAGAAAAGCCAATTCCAAATGAAAAATTTCCTTTTTCTAACAAAAAGTCTGACCGCTTACTTTGGAACCGGCTGCGTAGAATAAAGCACAGAGTTTATGGGAAAAAGCCTATTCAAATTTTAGGAGTGAAATTTGGAAGAAATTTTTCAAGTGAAGATGTTTAAAATATAGGTCTAAAAAGAAAATTTGTAAGCTCTCACTCTCATCAGGTCGTATTTTATTGAGATGGAAATAACAAGAGATATGGGCATAGTCACCAAGTTAGTTAAAGGTAATGATTTAAGCCGTTCAACTAGATTTCATGATGAAAAAAACCAATTTATTGGATGGAAGCAGTTACGTTATACGCCTTATGCAGTTGCGACATCTCTCTGGCATAAAATGACAGGGCAATTACCTGAATTGCCGTGGTGGCCATTCCCGGTAATTGCTGAATTAGAAAGATTGATTGAGCCAACTTGGGATGTACTTGAGTTTGGTTGCGGAATATCAAGCATATGGCTCGCTAAAAGGGCTGCGAAAGTCTACTCTATCGAAGGTTCTGCTGCCTGGAGTCAGAAAATCAAGGCTTATGCTAAGAGCCATGGGCTAAATAACCTGACGATTGATCTGCGTGATTCTTCTTTGTACCCAGATCGTGGGAAGTTTTCTGACGAATTCAATACTTTTTTTAGCGATGTAACAGACCTGGCAGGGTCTTCTTTTAATCTAGTAATTGTTGATGGCGCAGCTCGCTTTCTCTGCGTAAAGGCTGCTTTACCTTTAATTAAACGAGGAGGTTTTTTATATCTAGATAATTCGGATGCTGATAAGGATTGGGCTCACTACACAGACCCAAAATGTTCAAAATTAGCTCAAGCTTTACTTCAAGAAATGGAGGCGAAAGGTTGCGGTAGTATTAAATATTTTCGGGGATTGTCTCCTGCTACTCCCCATGCAAGTGAAGGGATCTTGTTTCAAAAATCTTTATAAGAATTATGTCTAGTCTAGATATAGACAGGCTTATTTAGAAAGTTTAAGCGCTTGCTTCTTAGATTGCTAGATATGCCTCCTGCATTGAATTCATCTAACCTCAAAGCCAATGTCTCTGCTATCTGCCCGTTCTTCTCGTCAAAATGCCTGGAAAAACCGCCTCTCCAAAGGTGCATCCTTTATTAAAGGCAGGTTCCAATCTCTTCCGGTGAAAATGTTGCCAAATATAACCATTCAACTTCCTATTCCTATTTCTGCTCACCGGCAATTTTGGTATGGAGTCCACTATGACGCGCCTTTGCTTCAGTTTTAGTTCAAGCATTACCTGATAATGGTACCTATTTTGACATTGGAGCTAATATCGGCATTTACGATGCAACCTTATGGAAAGCTAAATCTGGAAAAGTAAATCTTGTTGCCTTTGAGCCAATACCCTCGACGGTCAAAGTATTGAAAGAGGTCTTGGCTCTTAATCAAGTGTTAGCTCAGATAGAGCCTGTAGCTCTATCTGGTGAATCAGGAAGTTTGACCCTTTCAGCCTATGAAAATGGTGCTAATAATTTTTGGGTTAAAGATGTTGAGCAGAGGCAGATCCCCACGATCACGGTTCTTAAAAGTAGCTTAGATGAGTGGATGGCTCAGCATACTAACTGCATCCCGAATGCCATGAAAATTGATGTTGAGGGTCACGAGTTGGATGTCCTAAAAGGTGCAAAACAAACATTAACAAAATATAAGCCTGCCCTAGTTGTAGAGTGCCATTGTGCATCATGGGAGATGCTTGGCGTTTCTCGGCAAGAGTTTATCGATGTAATTCACTCCCTGGGTTATCGGCAGATGACCGACAGAAATGGTGAGCCCATCGATTTCTTGAACCAAGATTCTACTATTCATTTATTGTGCCGAGCATGAGTATCTTTTATTTAGAGCGATTCCAGAAAATCTGGAACCATCCTGCTAATAGTGGGGGGCGTATACAGGCGCTAAAGCGCTCAGCTAACTGGTGGCTGAAACATCGAGGCAGTAAATCGCCCATTGAAGTTGAATCTTTTGGTTATAAGGCACTGCTGTATCCAGACTCTAATCTTACTCGCAATATTGTTTATTATACCCCCCTGTACGACTTTAATGGAATGCAATTTGTTCAGCACTATCTGCGACCGGGGGATGCTTTTTTAGATATCGGTGCCAATATTGGTCACTATACTTTGTTAGCGTGCTCGATTATCGGCACCTCGGGGCATGTATCTGCTTTTGAACCCGTTCCTCAAACTGTTGAACGCCTTAAAGAAAATATTGCTCATAACAATTTGGAGCAGGTCAAGGTTTATTCAATGGCGGTGGGTTCGGTAGATGGAAGCATCAATTTTACCGTTGTACAGGATTCGGTCAGTCACATTAGTGCATCTAGTGATTCTCCCCATAGCACAAAAATTCAGGTTCCTTGCCAGCGCTTAGATGGGGCTTTAGAAGATCGACCATATGCCATGGCTAAAATTGATGTAGAAGGCGCGGAATTAGAAGCTTTAAAGGGAGCATCTCAGCTTCTATCAAAACAAAACCCTCCTGTTTTGATGTTAGAAATAAATGGTGCACATCACCGTTATGGCGTAAAAACGCAGGATATTCTGAACTATCTCAATAGGTTTGGATACGTTACTGCCTTATATGAGGCTAATGGTAGAAAACTGAGCTTCACGACCGAAGTTTGGGGCAATGTCTTTTTCGTCCATCAAGAACATATTGGTCAAGTGCTAGGGAGGATACAGTCTCTAGGTTGAGCTGCGTGGTTGGATTTAATTCCTTGCTAAAATCATCTTTATGAATTCTAAAAGAGTCCTGATTGTTCTGACGTCTTTTTGCGCCGAAGGAACTCCGATTTTAGTGCTAGACATGGTTAAACTTTGGCTTAAGCAAGGCATTAAACCAAACGTAATTGCTCTTAAGAGTGTTCCCACAGATTTGTTGGCTGAATTTCAGTCATTGAATGTTCCTATCCATTGTTTGAGCATGGGAAGTTCAGGATATGCTCGTTATGCTCAGTTAACCACAGAAATTTACAGGCTCTGCCGTGACATACGTCCAGACGCAGTACTGTCTATGCCCTTTGGTTGGCATAGCTTTATTGCCTGGGGAGCAAGGTTGGCAGGGGTCAAAACGGTGGCAGCCCATGTTGGTAATTACCCTCCCTATTGGACTGGCACTGCTTTTCAAAAATTCCGTTTCTTTGTGCAACTGGGTCGTCCTGTTACTCATCGCCTAATTTGTTGTAGCCGGTATGTAGAATCTGGGGTTATTCGCTGGTTTAAGGTCTCCAGTCAAGAAACGGTTACCATTTACAATGGTTGTGAGTTTGATCAATTTAATCAAAATAATATTCATCCTAAAAAAATAGAGCCAGAACAAACCATAACAATTGGTATGGTAGCTCGCTTAGAGCGCCACAAAGATCAGCCAACCCTAATCAGGGCTTCTCGACTCCTTAAAGAACGCGGAATTGTTTGTCAGACCTGGCTGATTGGGGAAGGAAGCCGCCGATCAGAGTACGAAGAACTGATTCAGTCAGAAAACGTCGGCGATTGTGTGCATTTGCTGGGCATGCGGCGTGATATTCCTGAACTACTTCAGCAGCTTGATGTATTTGTATTTTCTGCTAAGCCCGACGAAGGCTTGGGGGTAGCTTTGCTGGAGGCAATGGCCTCTGGAGTCCCTATTGTGGCAACCCGAGTACCCGCTTGTGAAGAAGTACTTGATAACGGGCAGTTGGGTCTACTGGTAGAACCTGGTAATGAGCATGCGATGGCTGAGGCTATTCTGCAGATCGCTAAAGATCCGTTGAGTTCTTACAACCGGGTAAAGGAGGCGAGAGAAAAGGTGCAGCGTGAGTTTACCATCGCCCACATGGCTCAGGAATATGCCAGGTGTTTAAAGCTGCTTCCCTGATGAATCGATTATCAAATCAGCCTACGGTGGTGCATATCCTTAATGGGCTGCAGTTTGGCGGTAACGAAACGTTGTGTTTACAACTTCTTCGCCATGCTCCTAAGGATGTACATAATATTCTTCTGATCCTGAATCCTGATCATCAAGAGATGCTACCCCTCTTTCAGCAAATTCCAGGATTATCTATCGTTTTTAATGGTGTTTCTCCTCAACGGCGGTATCAATTCGTGCATTCTCTCTACCGTCAGTTTCAGGTGTGGCGTCCTCAGGCTGTATTAATATACCCCTTTGGCATTCATCCCTTTGCTGGCCTGGCGGCGCGTTTAGCTCGTATTCCTTTTGTTGCGGTAAGGGCAGGTAATCCCCCTCCTCAGATAGGAGTACCAGGCCGTTGGAAGTGGCGCACATTGTTAAGCATTTCCTGGATATTTAACATTCCTGTATACAGCTGTTCCTATGCTACTCATCAGGCACTGGCAACCTTAATGCCTATGCCACCTCGTTCTTTTGCCATTCCTAATGGGTGTGATATCGACAACATTGCCCAGCGGGCCGAGACTAGTCGTTGTAAGGCCAAAACAGAGAATGGCTTAGTTATTGGTATGGTGGCGCGGCTGAACACTATTAAAGATCAGGCAACCTTAATTCGGGCTTACGAGCAGTTGTGCCGAGTGCATACTCAGGTGGAGCTATGGTTAGTGGGCGATGGGGCTGAACGCGCCCGTCTAGAACACCTATGCGAGCATTTAGGGGTTTCAGGCACGGTAAAGATTTTGGGCAGGCGTTCAGATATACCTGAACTTTTGGGGCAGATGGATATTTATGCCTTTAGCACCACAGAAGACGAAGGCTTTGGAATTGCCCTGGTAGAGGCCATGGCTGCATCTCTACCCATTGTTGCAAGTGATGTGGCGGCCTGTCGAGAAGTGCTCGGTAATGGAGAGGCCGGCATCTTAGTTCCGCCTCAAGATGTCGGTGCTATGGTGAAGGCTCTGGAAACTCTTATAGTATCGCCCCATGTGCGAGAGCAATGGGGCCAACGGGCACAGGCTAGGGTCTCAAAGCATTACAGCATTCAAACCTGCGCCCAACGCTGGTATAACCAACTTTTAGCCGAGGGGGGCTATCAAAATTGACTCGGCTTTTAACCCTCGTTGGAGACCCTACCAGTGTTGAAACTCGCGGTGGGCAACCTTTCTTCTTTTTACAAGCTTCCAAGGCTCAGGGGTTTCTTGATGACGGCTTGGCTCTTAAACCCGCAAAATTAAAGACTCAGCGCATACTATGGAACCTGCTTTCGCTCTTGACTACGGGAGAAAAAGGGGGATTTCAGTACACCTCTTATTTTTTAAGGTCGTTATTTCGTCAGGCTAACTTAGGGAATGGAGAAATCGAGTTTATCAGTTATTTTCCCCTACTTCCTCCTCCTCCATGGGAACCCGAGTGGCAAGTCAACTACTATATTGATGCTACACTCAAGCAAAATTTTGTCGATTATGAGATTCAGAACATAGCCTCTAGCAAGGTTCAACAAAAGGCTTTGACTCAGGAGAGAAAAAACTATCAGGCTGCAGAGCGTATTATATGTCGTTCTTGTTGGGCCGCTAACTCTGTCACTCAGGATTATGGTATTGATCCTCAAAAAATCCATGTAATTTTGCCTGGGGCCAGTATTCCTGATGTCTTGGCAGCGAAGGCGATACAATCACTCAAAGACCCTGTGGAGATTAAAATGCAGCCTCTGAGATTGGGTTTTGTTGGGGTTGACTGGCAGCGGAAACGGCTTCCCTATCTTTTGGACGTAGCTCAGCATCTAGATTCTAGAAAAATACCTGTTGAAGTCGTTGCGATTGGTCCCGATCCTAAAAAACTTCCTAAACATGCTTTGTTACATCCTATTGGATACATGAGTAAGCAAGAGAATATTGAAGAATTCATTGAGTTAATGACTTCTTTTCATTTTACTTGCCTTTTTTCTTCTGTAGAAGGACAGGGCCAGTCTATTCTTGAGTCACTACGGTTAGGGGTGCCCGTTTTGGGGGCCAGGACCGGAGGTATCCCAGATAGCATTCCAGAAGGCTTGGGCTTTGTATTTGATTTGGAAGCACCACCTTCAGCTGTGGCAGATTTGCTTGAGTCTTTTGTGAAAAATCCTTCTCTCTATCAGACACTACGGCAACGAGTAGTAAGCCGAGTTGAAGAATTTTCTTGGCAGAAGACTGTTAAAAATTTTATTCGGCTTTGGGAAGGATCTGGTGAATTTTGCTATGAAAAGCTCTACTGATAGGCTAACGTTTGCTGTCTTACAGGCAGGAGCAAGAATGCATTACGCTGTTCCTGCTTTGTTGGCTCAAACTCACCAACTCAAGGCGTTTTATACCGATATCCATGGAGAGCACCCCTGGCTGAAATGGCTCAATCAGGATAATTCATTGGCTCCCAAGCCTTTAAAGCGTCTACTGGGCCGCCAGTTACCTGAGGATGTACCCAAATCCCTGGTTCGGGATCAACCCCTGACTACCCTGGGGGCTTTAGCCTTGAATCGCCTGCCCGGCATTCATCTTGATCCTGAGCAGGTACTACTTCAGCGGGCTCAGCGAGAAAAGTTTGGTGGGGCAACGGCTCTTTATACGAATTTTGTCAATAATGATCTGCAAACGATAGAAGCTGCAAAGGCTCAGGGGTTGTTCTGCATCCATGAGCTTATCATTGGGGCTGATGTGGGACGCATCATGCTGGAAGAACGGCAGCGCTTTCCAGGCATTGAACCCGATCGAGAATCAGAATCAATTGTTGAAGCTGGTATTCAGCGGGATCAAGAAAAATGGGCCAGGGTTGATCGAATTTTAGTGCCTTCCCAGTATTGCCTTGAAAGTTCTATTGCCCTGGGGGCAGACCCTGCCAAGCTTTGGTTAGTGCCCTATGGCATTCAGGAAGAATGGCTACATCTTCCTGCCCAACCAGAACCGGGGCGGGTTTTGTTTGTAGGACAGGTAGGCTTACGCAAAGGAAATCATTATTTAGCTGAAGCTACGCGAATCCTCCAGACTAGGGGCTTTGCAGGTGAAGTTAGAGTGGTGGGTCCTCATCTAGTGGATACCAAAAATCATTTGTTTGCAGGGCCGACCTATATTGGTCAGGTACCTAGGTCTTTGATCTACGAAGAGTTTTATAAGGCGGATGTGTTTGTGTTACCAACCTTAGCCGACAGCTTTGGGCTGGTTCACCTCGAAGCCTTAGCGTGTGGAGTTCCTGTCATTACTACCCCCCACTGTGGTTCGGTGGTTAGAGATGGTGTTGAAGGGTTTATTGTGCCGATTAGAGACGCTAAGGCACTTGCTGAGCGGATAGAACGTTTAGTTAGCGATCGTCAACTTCGTCAACAAATGTCAGAAAATGCCAAGCAGCGGGCTCGTGACTTTACCTGGCATCATTATAGAGAGCGTCTGCTGCAGGCAGTCACAGTTCCAGATACAGAAGTAGTACACCATGTCTCTTAGCTTTTTTGTTTTTCTGGCGGTCGCAACTGGGGGGATAGTCTTAGCTTTTATTTGGCTTGCCTATAAGCGCAGTCGAGACTCCCTGCACCCCATGATGTACCTCGGGTTGTTGCTATTTTATTTGTATAGCTACTTACCTATTAACCTGGTTCGGCAAGATGCAGAACGTTTGCAGTCTTACTTATCTGTTCAACAGCTTGATTACGTTCAGTTTATTAATCTCGCAGGGGCTTTCTGTATTTGTGCAGGGGTGCTTTATGGAGCGAAGAAAGTATCTTTTCAGGCTGCTGCCCAACAAAGTTGGGTATTGCCCCCTAATATCAAAAGGCGACTAAAAAACGCTGCAATTGTATGTGGTATTCTCGGCGTCTTGGGATTTGTTTACGGCATTTCTCAGGTAGGAGGTTTCGTTGCGGCTTATGGGGAAGCCTACGGAGGGGGTACTAGTGCTTCTGGATACACTCGAGAAGCTATATTATTAACGTTGCCTGCTCTCATCTGGTTAATGGTGAGCCAGCTGAATCAAAAAATTTCCCCTCAAACCTGGGCTTGGATTGGTATTTTTGCGGCACCCCTGCTGATGCATGGCTTGTTGGGTGCCCGTCGTGGCCCTACTGCAATGGTCTTAATTGCTTCTGTTGTGGGTTGGTATTTTGTGCGGTTTAAACGTCCCCGCTTGGCTGCTGTTTTAGCTGGTGCGTTGGTTCTAGGTACACTGCTGATGTTTCTTGTTGCTAACCGAGGCAATATTTACCTGGGTTCAGACTTTGAGTTTGAAGGTACCTCTAGCTATGCTTCTGAAGTTTCCAGTGGTAATGAATTTATTTATGGTAGTGGTGTAATTCTTCATGCAGATATTACCGAAAGCTATATGTGGGGGCGGCGATACTTCACAATTTTCTTCATTCGTCCTATTCCCCGTTTTCTATGGCCTTCCAAATATCAAGACGCTAGTAGAATTCTTGGTATTCCTGACCTTGAAGTTAATCTAGGTACCGGGGGAGAAAATTTCATCGGGACATTGGGGTGGGCTGGTGCTATTGGTTCTGCGCCTGGCATAGTGGCGGATATGTGGCTCGAGTTTTGGTGGTTTTCGTTTTTAGCTTTGTTTCTGATTGGCTGGTTTTATGGGATGGTATGGCGTAAGGCTATAACTCGGGGTGGTTTATGGACTATTTCGTATATTTTGATGGCTGCTCTTTCAGTTTATATGGTGATGCAAACCCTGGAAGCAATGGCATTTCGTTTCTTATTCATGTTCGCTGCTGCCTGGTTGATTTGGAAGTATGGTACCAAAGGGCGTTCTTTCCAAGAATTGTCCGCTAGTTCATTAAATAACTCTTACATGTTCTTGACACCATCCCCCCCTCAGAGATAAGAATTGTGCATTCTATTGCAATTATTCATACACAATATGGACCTTATCATCTGGCTCGCGCCCATGCTCTAACCAACGTTTTCCCTGGATCGGTGGATTTAATTCAGTTGGCAGCAAAAGAAAATCAGCGTCAATGGATCGTTGAAGAGAATTCACTTAAGATATCTACTATAGCTCCAGGAGTGCTGGAGTCTTACTCCAAGAAGCAGCTAATTAATGGTCTAATTTATCATTTGAAGCAAAATTCTCCATCTGCTCTCGTAGTTGCTGGATATAGCGAACCAGCCATGAGAGCTGCTATCTTATGGGGGAAAAAAAGGAATATTCCGGTTATTTTACTGTCTGACTCTCAACTTTGCGACCGTCCTCGTAACTTTTTGGTAGAGAGTATTAAAGGGAATTGGGTTAGAAAAAATTGTAGTGCAGCATTTGTTGCGGGTGCTAGTGCAGCTCAATATCTAGATCGCTTAGGTTTTCCGAAGCATAAAATCTGGCGGGGTTATGATGTCGTCGATAATACACATTTCACCCAAATGTCTGAGGCTGTGAGGCGACGCAAAAATAATGAACGGCAGAGGTTAAACCTACCTGTGAATTACTTGCTTTATGTAGGTCGCTTGGCTCCAGAAAAAAACCTGTCCCGGTTGCTGGATGCCTTGAGTTTGTGCCAGAGATCACATGTTTCTAAATCTTTACCCCTCGTAATTGTGGGGAGTGGGGAGCAGGAGCAGGAACTTCGACAAAAGGCCCAGAATTTAGGTTTAAAGGACATTGTTTGGGTTGGATTTAAGCAAATAGATCAACTACCCACCTACTATGCTCTGGCTTCTGCCCTTATTCTTCCCAGTATCAGCGAGCCCTGGGGGTTAGTTATTAATGAGGCGATGGCCTGTGGGCTACCAGTGCTGGCATCATCCAACTGCGGAGCTGTTTTAGATTTAGTCTTTCCTGGAGTGAATGGATTCGTTTTTGATCCATTTGATTGCCGCAGTATAAGTTGTGGGATAACATCTTACTTCGAGCTATCTGAAGAACAGCAAAATTCTATGGGTGTAGCATCCCGGCAACTAATTCAAAATTTCACGCCCGAGTTATGGGCAAGAGTGTTGTCTGACTGCGTGATCCAAACTAGCCGACTGGAAGGGTGTCAATGAAAGTTCTCTTTATTACTCCCTATGTAGGTTCTGCTTATGGTGGAATTTCTAAAATTGTGCTTGAACTGGTCTCTGCCCTGGGAGATTCTGGGCTGCAAGTTGACTTAATTACAACTAATGCAGACGTTTTTCAGAAACTTGAAGTTCCCCTTAATTGTTGGATTCAACGAGAAAATTATCGAGTTCAATACTTTCCTTGCTGGCACAAGAATGATTTGATTTTTAGTAAGGAAATGTTGTTATGGTTCTACAAGCATGTTAGCGAGTATAGCCTGGTACATACTCACACAGTTTTTTCCCCCTTAGTTTCTTGTTGTCACTGGATATGCCGTTCAAAAAAGGTACCTTATATCATCACCCCTCATGGCATGTTAGAACCCTGGGCAATAGGATATAAATCATATAAAAAAAGAGTTTATTTCAATCTAATTGAGATCTCTAATCTTTCAAATTCTGCTTTCATTCAAGGTACTGCCAGTACAGAGTCTGACAATATTGCAGACTTGTGTTTCAATCTGAATATAGTTTTTGTTCCTAATGGTATAAAAGGCCCACTTCTTGCAAGCAACAAGGAACCTGATGGATTATTAGTTAGCCAATTTCCACAATTAAGTGGCAAGAAAATTATTCTCTTTTTAGGCAGACTGGATCCTAAGAAAGGACTAGACATTTTGGCACCAGCTTTTGCAGAAGCCCACAAAATATTTCCAAACATCCATCTACTTATTGCCGGTCCTGATAATATTGGTTTTCAGTCCACTGCCGAAAAATATTTTGTTAAGGCGGGAGTTGAAAGTTCAGTAACCTTTTCAGGAATGTTAACTGGTGACTTGAAACAATCTGCTTTAACAATGGCTGATATTTATGTTGCTCCTTCCTATTCCGAAGGATTTAGTATGTCAATTTTAGAAGGTATGGCTGCAGGGTTACCTTGCATTATTACAACCAGTTGTAACTTTCCTGAAGCAGCAAAAGCTCGAGCGGCAAGAGTTGTGCCACCAGCGAAAGAAGCCTTATCTACTGCGCTGATTGAGCTGCTACAATCACCTGAAGAAGCGAAAAAAATGGGTGAGCGCGCAAATTCTTTAATTGCCGAGAATTACACTTGGCAGAAAGTGTCCTATAGGCTTATGGAAGAGTATAAATTAGTTGCCAGGGAAAATTCATCTAAAGTGGCAGTATCATCTGCCTTGTAAAGGGAGAAGTCTTGAGCTATGGATGGACAGAATAAGGCAATAAGCCATGGCAAATGTCTTCATATAGGTTGTGGGCTTAATGCACCCTCATCTTGGGAAAACTTTGATGCTTCTCCCAGCTTAAGACTGACGAAATTGCCTCTTTCAAAGTTGATTTTTAGAGGTAAAGTACCTGATTGGCCTAAAAATGCAGTCTATGGTGACATTGCTAAAGGCTTAGAGTGCATCCCAGTTTTGCAGCCCTCACCCTAAATCCCTCTCCCAGAGCGGGAGAGGGACTTTGACTCCGGCTCCCCTTCTCCCATTTTGGGAGAAGGGGTTGGGGCAGGGTAAGCGCAAGAAAAATGTTGCTATGAGATGCTAAAGGAGATCTGTAGGTGAACTGGTGAAAGTACGATGGTTCAAGGATTTGGAGCACCTTCCTCCCTCAAGACTTCAGGCTCTCGGTCAGCGCCAGAGCCCACGTTGGTTGAAACTGAGAGGGTTCAACAGCAGTGGCTGAGTCAATTTGCTGACCTGACAGACCCACGGGGTAAGCAAGGGGTCGAGCATCCCTTGCTCAGCATTGTCATGATTGCCATTTTAGGGGTGATTGGGGGTGCGACTGGATGGGAGGATATTCAGACCTATGGCGAGAGTCACGCGGCCTGGTTAGGCACGTTCTTGTCGTTGCCCGCGGGCATTCCCTCTGCCGATACCTATCGTCGGGTATTTGAACGGTTAGACCCGCAGGCGTTAGAGCGATGTTTCCTGGGTTGGGTCGACCAGATTGTAGAGGCCACTGGGGCACAGGTTATCCCCATTGATGGCAAAACCTTGAAAGGGTCCTATGACCGTACCAGTGGCCGCAAAGCCTTGCACGTCGTCAGTGCTTGGGCCAGCGAGCATCGTCTCTTGCTCGGCCAAGTCAAGGTCGAGAGCAAGACTAACGAGATCACCGCCATTCCGTCGCTGCTTGAATTGTTGGACATTCGGGGCAGTATTATCACGCTCGATGCCATCGGGACTCAGGTCGCGGTTGCCCGTCAGATTCAGGCCCAGGGGGGCGACTATCTCCTGGCCTTGAAGGCCAATCATCCCACCCTCTATGCTCAAGTGACGGCCTGGTTTGAGCAGGCCGTCACCACCCAGTTTGCTGGCATTGAGCATGGCTATGACCAGCGTGTTGAGGCGGGGCATCATCGGCGAGAACGTCGTCAAGTCTGGGTGGTCCCCGTCAGTGAGATGGGAGACTTGCACCAGATCGACCAGTGGGCTGGTGTGCAGACGATTGTCATGGTCAAGCGGGTGCGACAGTTATGGAATCAGACGACAGTCGAAACCGTGTTTTATCTCAGTTCATTGCCCTGTGATGTCGGTCGCATTGCCCACGCCATTCGAGCCCATTGGGGGATTGAGAATCAACTGCACTGGGTCTTAGATGTGACCTTTGGGGAAGATGCTTGTCGGATTCGAACCGGCCATGGCCCCGATAATTTTGCCCTGTTGCGACGACTGGCGATTAGCGTGTTAAATCAGGAAACGTCGAAAAAACGAAGTCTCAGGCAGAAATCTAAACGGGCGGCAATGAGTCCGGACTACATGCTCACCGTGTTGACTGCAGCCTTGCCTCAATAGCATAAATTTCCAGAGATTTTCTTGCGGTTACCCTG
>Ga0076930_100710_pt1 | contig 26436 bp, 25 predicted proteins | sample HotLakConsoUCCRE_FD_71149 | JGI IMG/M metagenome (GOLD analysis project Ga0076930, IMG submission 71149) | Hypersaline microbial mat communities from Hot Lake, Washington, USA - Hot Lake Consortium UCC-RE (version 3) (version 3) ...
CTGGTGGTGCAGGATTATATCTTCAACATCACCGAATTGCTTTTCCGCATGCGCTTACTGGTGGCCAATACTGAATCCCTGGATCAATACCTTTCCATCAAGAGCCAGGTAATGGATTACCATGACCAGATATTGAATATTATATCAGATTTTGAAAAAACCCACCTCACGCCCAAGGAGTCGGATTACTTGCAGGAATTCAAAAGTCTGGTCCGGGATAAGCTTGAAATCGAAAGCTATTTTTCCGGTTTGGAAAAGTCTGATCGGAATTACCAAAGCAGCATGGAGAAATTCAATACTGATTTTGAAAAGGTTTTCTATGACCTGCGCGAGCTTTCGAAAATTCAACTCCGGGAGGGAGAGAAACTCACCAACCTCAGCTACAGGATCAAAGCCCGTTCTGATATCTGGCTTCAATTTGAATATGCGGTGCTTTTTGTGCTCCTGATCATCATCAGTATGTTGATTTATTCATCCAGAGGAATAAGGAAAAAAGAAACCTATTCCAATTAAAATAGAGGTGTTCATTTCTTATTGGCCCAGGCCGAAAGCAAAAAACCTACCAGAAAAATAACCAGGGTACCAAATACAATGGTGAGGTTGGCATGGAAGGGGCTTCTGAATACTGCCCCTTCCTCCAAAATCACCGGAGATAAACTCATCCATCCTATGACCAAAACACCCAACACTACCCCTATGGCTGCATAGCTGCGTTTGATGTTTTTTCCAATAAATCCAAGCAGAAACAAGCCCAGGATGCCTCCACTAAAAATTGCCGAAAGTGCCCACCAGGCATCCAAAGCACTTTTCACGCCATTGAAAGCAATGGCCACCACTATACTCAGCAAACCCATGGCCAGGGAGGCAATAACCAGAACCTTCATTTCAGCTTTCTCCTTTAAATCAGGTGAAATGTATTTTTTGAAATGATCCGTTAAAATGATAGTTGCCGAACTATTGATACTGGTAGATATGGTACTCATGCCTGCTGCAAAAATAGAGGCAATCAACAGACCGGTCATACCTACCGGCAGACCGCTAACTATGAAGAATGGAAACACCTTATCCGCCTGGTCTCCTTGTTTAAAAGCCTCCGGCAACAATTCCGGCATGGCCTGGTAATAGGCAAACAAGGCCGTGCCAATAAAGAAAAACAAAAGCGAGACCGGAACGTACAACAAGCTTCCCAACAGGGTGGATTTTACTGCTTCCTTGTCCGTCTTTGCACTGAGATACCGCTGTACATAATTCTGGTCCACACCAAAATTCTGCAGATTAATAAAAAGGCCGTAAATCAAAATTACCCAGAATGTGGCCTCCGAAAGCCCCCATCCAAAACTTCCCAGGCTAAACTTGTCATGGGCGGCAGCAATGGTGAACACCTGACCCGGGCCCTCTGGCATGGAAAGAAAAATAATGACCAGGCATGCCACTGCGCCTGATATCAGGATGATCCCCTGTATGGCATCTGTCCAGATCACTGCTGCAAAACCTCCCATAATGGAATATATCAATACACTGATACCAGTCACCACGATAATGACGGGAATGCTCCAACCAAACAATACATTCATGGGTAATGCCAGTAAATACATGATAGCACCCATCCTGGCCAGCTGGGTAAGCAGGTAACAAATAGAGGCATAGGTCCTTGCCCAACTTCCAAACCTGGTTTCCAGGTAATAGTAAGCAGAGGGACTTTTAATCCCCCTGTAGAGTGGTACAAAAAACTTCACCGCCAATATGGCAGCAATAGGAATGGATAAGCTGAAAACAAAGCCATTCCAATTGGACAGGTAAGCATTTCCGGGCAAAGCCAGGAAACTGATACTACTGACAAAAGTAGCAAATATGGACATCCCTATGGCCCAGGACGGAAGCTTTCCCCCTCCAGTGATAAAATCGGTAGACGAGCGTTTTTTATAATAAAAAGAGGCGCCGAATAAAACTATGGCCAACATGTAAACTAAAAAAACAATTAAATCAATGAGGGGTAATTCCATGCTTGCGATTTTTATAATATCCAACTAATTTCAGGCATATACCTTGTAAGCTTCCAATTCCTTTAAATTTTTCTCCACCTGCTTCAATTCGGCCTCTCCGAAGGAACTCAGGGGGGAGGCCAGGTATCCTGTACCTAATCCCAATATTGCCATGGCAGCTTTCAATCCTTTTAGAAAACTGGACCCATAGCTCCCCAGGGCATAGACCTGAGCAGAAATTTCCATGACCATTTGCTGCAAGCGAGCCACTTCTTTTAAATCTCCCCTTTCCGCTGCAGTATACAAATCCACATAAAGCCTGGGAAACAAATTGGCACCACCACTGACTCCACCATGTCCGCCCATCAGTACAGCTGATGCCATCATTTCCTCAGGACCCACCAACAAGGTGAAATCTGACCTGTCTTTAAAAGCAAAAAGCATGGCATTAAAATACACTGCATTTCCAGAGCTATCCTTCAATCCCAGAATATTGGGATGCTCGGAAAGGGCAACTACGGCTTTTTGGGTGAGCGTGGTCTTGGTATGTGACGGCATGTTGTACAGGTAAAGGGGCAATGGCAGCGCATCAGCCAGCTTGGTGAAATAGGCAATCAGTTCACTTTCTCCCAAACCAAAATAATAGGGCGGAGCAGCTACCACGGCATCGGCTCCTTCATCCGCTGCCACCTGGGCCAGAAAAAGGCTTTCGGCAAAAGATGTATCTGTCACTCCTACCAGCACCGGGACGCGACCATTGACTTCTTTGCAGGTCACTTTAATCAATTCTTTCCTTAACCGGTAAGAAATGTTGGTACACTCTCCTGTGGTACCTAATACAAATAATCCGTGAACGCCTCCTTTTAGGAGGTGAGAAATCAGCCTGCTGGTACTTTGATGGTCTAACTGATGGTCATCCTGAAGCAAGGTAGCCATAGGAGGTATGATCCCTTTCAAGGGTTTATTTTTTAAGTCTATTCGCATTTTTAAAGTTTATCTGTGCTGAAAAATAGGACAGGTAATGCAGGCTTACCATTATCCAAAAACCCTTTATATCTTCTCGGGATCAACGACCACATATTTGACAGTTTCCCTATCGTAGGTATAGGATATATGTACCAATCCATCCTTGCTTTGAATGATGGCAGGATAGCTGTACCCCGCCTTATTGGGTTCGTTTTCCAATGTCATAAAGGGTTCCCAATTTTTACCATCTGATGAAATGGCCAGGTTTAGGATGTTCCTGCCCTTGGGTTCTTCCCCTTCTTTGGTACTGTGATTATAAACCAGGAGATGCCTGCCATCTTGCAAGGTAACCGCATCTGTACCAGAATTTGGATTAGGTAAGGAAGTGGCAGCCATCTCAGACCAGGACCGGCCCTGATCCCGGGACCAACTTTCTGAAATTACATCCTGCCTGGTCCTGCAGAGCACCTGCAATTCACCGCCATCATGGATCAGGATGCTTGGCTGTATGGCATCAAATGCCACCCCATCATTGATGGGCCCTACTACCTCCCAGGTCTTCCCGTTATCCTCACTGATTTCAAAATGCACTTTCCAGTAGGTCTCCCCGTCCTGTTCCAGCTCGATACTGGAAGGACTGATGATGGTACCGTCTTCCAGCTGCTCCGGTTTGTTTTTTACCGGTCCTATGAGGTGACCGATGGCCGGATCTTCTCCTAACTTTTGCGGTGAAGACCATGTCTTGCCTCCATCGGCTGAGCTGACCAACATCCCCCACCAGTCCCTGGGAGTTGGTCCAACTTTATAAAACAACAGGAGAGGCCCATCTTTAGGTTGAAACAATACGGGGTTCCAGCAGGGATAGCGTAAAGTGTCATTCTGAACGCCATTGACTACCTCCTCCGGCCAGGACCATTGCCCGTTTTCCAAATGACTTACCCTGATGCCCACATCCGGATTCCTTTCGTGGGTTCCCGAAAAAAAAGCGGCCACAATTCCGGTAGGAGTCTCTACCAGTGTGGAAGCATGCACCTGAGGGGTGGGCCGGTTATCCAAAGGATAAATCAGTTCAGCATGAACCAAAGCTACCTCACCCACTTCGGCTTTTGGCGGCAGGTGATAATTTCCGGTAATATCATTATTAGCTTCCTGCTGATCACTATTGGATTGGTCTTTATCGCCTCCATTACCGCAGGCAGCAATAAAAAACACCAGGAAAATCTGGAGAAAATTCGAAATCGGGTTCTTACTTTTCATATTTTAATATTAGCTTTTCAATGGTCAAAACTTGTCAGGAACTACAAGCCGGGGTAGGCTGTCCCAATTCCAAAAGGGGAGTATCTCCCCATACTTATCATCTCCCTGTCTGCGGATCTTATCATACCCGATATCATAGGCCACACAGGGCTGTTTTTATTCCCAATTCGTTCATGGCCGCCGCTTTCGCATAACAGGCCTCCAGGGCTTTCTCTTTATCGGTAGCATAGACTACCTGTATGTGGTTGGCCTTGTGCCTGGCCATCATCTGGTCACGGCTTACTCCCTCCAGAATCCCATGCATGACAGGCCATTGAGGCGTGGTCATTTCCCATCTTCTCCGGGTTTCTTCTGGGGGGAGTGCTGCCACCCGGCCAATGCCCAAATCGCAGTGCAACTGATCATTCATAATAAACACCCTACTCCAAACGATATGGCCGGGTCTGCTTATACCCTTCAGGCTTCCCCCTCCCAATTTAAAATACATGGGGGGCTGCCTTTCACTACTGGCGCCAGCATAGCCGTCGATAAAATGAGAAGGAGGTGCTGCTCCGGAAATCAAAAACACCCATACAAAAACCTTCTCCCCATCTAACATAAAATCCTCTCCATACCTGAGATCATGTAGGGTATTGTCTCCGGATAAACCCAGTTTTTCCCATAAACGATAGGTGATCAGGCTATCCAATCCTGCGCATTCATCCACCTCATTAAAATGAGGTAGCGCCCTGCCCGGTAATATTTCTCTGCCTTCTTTTGTAAAGGCGGGTGGACGATCGGAATTATTCAACAGGCCTTCCGCCAGATCACTGGCCACTGCCAGGTCCTTCAGGCCCTGCTGGTATTGAATGCCGATGGTATCACAGCCAAATTCATCAGCCAGCCTCAAAGCAGCCAGGTACATTTTACATTGTTCCAGGGTCTGCTCTCTGGTCAATTCGGATTCAGGGTCTTTCCCCCATTGAAAACTAACTCCCTTTTCAAGCAACCATTTCAGTACTTCTTCCGCCTCCCCATCCTGTATGGTATGCATGGCTGCATAGAGTCCGGACTGGCTTAACCTTTCCTTAAAGATTCCGGTTGGATGCAAGAGTTGATCAGGTATGATGGCATTAAACATCCCCATACAGCCTTCATCAAAAACACCCATGATGGCCTTTTCCTTTCTGAATGACCGGGCAAAGCTCTCTCCTATTTCTACCGCTTTGCCAGGGGCCTGGCGAGGATCAAAGTCCTTTACATGACTGAGATCATGGGTAATTTTGCCGGAATGTAACCACTCCCCGAGACCATGAAGAAAAAAATCATCTGTAAAATCCTTACTCCAAAGGGTAGAATAAGTTACCCCAGCTTTGGTCAGGGAACCGTTGAGGTTGAGCATTCCTACCAGACCGGGCCATTGCCCGCTCCAATTGGCCAGGGTAAGAATGGGACCCTTATGTGTGGTAAGTCCGGGGAGAACATGGTGAGAATATTGCCACACGCTTTCTGCCACAATGATGGGTTTATGTGAGTCCAAATCCCGAAAGACCTGCATACCCATTTTTTGAGAGTCTATAAAGCCATGCCCCTTATCTTTATCAAAAGGATGTGCCCGGGTGACCTTGACACCTAACCTATCCAATACCTCTTGCAGGCTGCTCTCCATTTCCTTTTGTGCCAGCCAGCAAGTCCGGTTGGCGGACAACCTCAGGTCCCCACTGGCAACCAGATAAACTTCTTTGATCATTATCTTTGGTTTATACTTAATTTATTTGAATTTATTTCAGTTTTAGCCTCCGGCAGTATTACTGGAAAAAGACGCTTTCAGGCCCTTGCACCCTTCAAAAAAAACACTACCGGCCATTTACTTATTTTAGTGGATTTTCATACCAGATGACTCCCAGCCCGCTCTTGCTTCCATCCTCAGCGGTTTCTTCCGAAGTCAATACATCCAGATCTCCGTCTCCATCCAAATCTATCAAGGTTATGAAATCATACTTCACCCCATCCAGTCCACTGATATCCAGCACCTCAGAGGAAGTCCTTTGGAAATCCAGTATGGCTATTACCCCTGATTTACCCAACGCACCTTCGAAGGATGCCAGCAGGTCCTTGGTACCATCCTGATCAATATCTGCCACCTGCACAGATTTTCCCCTGTACCCGGATCCTTCGGGATAAGGAATGAATTCTTGCTGCCATTCTCCTTTCTCTCTTATAAAGTGTATCCATCCATTTACCAAATCCGGTACAATTATATTAGGCAAATGGCTGTTTTCATCTGCATACAAACCCATAAACATGGGCTCCCCCTCCTGCAGGCCAATAAAATGGTTTTTCCAAGGCTGATCAGCGGTACCAGGGCCTGGGTTTTCCAGCCACCTTAGCCCCCGCAAATCTCCTTTCCGGTCTGTAATCAGCAAATCCTTTCGCCCATTATCGTTCATGTCTATCAATTCGATGGACATGATCCAACCCGCCTCCGAAATCTCATGGTATTCCCAGGCTTCCATGTTTCTGGGATCTTCAGGAGAAGCCAACCAACCTAGGGTCCCGCTTGGATTTTTGGAACCCACTATCAGGTCTAATCCATTTTTGCCATCTATATCCATTGCTCTTCCAAACATCCATTTGGATCTACCTACCGTCTCGGGAAAATCAGCTGATTTCCAGGCCTGGCTGTTTAATATGTCACTTTCTTCTTTTGGCCCCCAATGAACCGTAACCCTTTGGTGATTGCCCTCAGAAAGTGTAATCAAGTCCTGCCGTCCATCGCCATCCAGGTCTATGGCAAAGGCATCCTCCACATCCGGAGCCTTCACCTCTACAAAGGACCATGCTGTCTTCGGATTTTCAGGCTGAAAATATAGCCTGCCAACTCCACCTTCTTCCCAACCTACAACCACATCCAATTTACCATCGCCATTAACGTCTGACATTTTAGAGCCATCCGCTCCAAGGGAGGTATTGTCTATGCGGTGCATTTTCCATGGTGTAGTGCCGCTGTTACTTTTCTCTCGCTGTCCATGAGAGATAAGGGGCATTAATAGCAAAATCAACAACTTGATACAGTTATTCATGATGGGCTTATTCAATTTCTACGTTGGCAAACCAGGCTTCTTCCAGTGTTTGAGGCTCATGGGAACAGATAAATAAGCCCAGGAATACTTTTTTATCCATGTCCGGCATGGTTTGCGCACCAATGAGCTGGTAATCTCCCTCCTTTTCAAGGGCACCTTTCAGGATGAATTCATTCCCCTTCCGCTCCAGCATAAGAAACCGATAATGGCTTTCAGGGGCAAATATTTCATCTTCCGGATCCCGCATGGGCATTCCCTTTTTTGTTCTCCATTGCAACACGGTAAGTCCATCTCCGTGAACGGTGCCAGAGATATGCGCTGCATTATCAGCAACATCTTCCCTCACCATGATGCCAATTTTCCGGTGGGGATCCTTCCCTTCTCCGGTAAAACCCAGCTCAGTCTTGATAACAAAATCTCCCCGTTCCGCTCTGAAAAGGTAATGAAACTCATCCCTTTCAAACCAAATGTTATAACCGGAACCTTTCAAGGTATATTTTCGCTCCATCTGATCATAGCTGGAACTTCCTTGAATGGCTGGATTTCCTATATCCAGTGATTGCTGAAACAGGCCCAAATTGTTTTCCAGACAGCCCTGGGTGAGCAGGCCTATCAATGATAAAATTAAAATGGGTTTTATTTTCCCGGACGCCATATATGATGAGTTTTCAATCTGACAATTTATTCCTTATTTATGATAAATCAACCTAAAGCTATTGATTAGGGATGCCTGTACTGGCTTGTTCGCTACCCCATTTATTTTTATTCCTTATCTGCGCCTCAAGCCTTGCCAGCAAGTTAACCTTTTTGGACCCGAAGTAGGCATTAGCCTATCTGTTACGATTCCCAATGCATAGTCCAGGTTAAACTTTCGCCACCCGGCAGGCCATCCAGCTGATTCCCTTGTTCTGGTCAGCTGTCCCGGCTTTTCAGATAAAGGGATTTAAGACCAACATCCCTATTGGTTTTTAAAATGTCCACCAATGTACTCGACCTGATGCTATTCAACAGAAGATTGGGTATTTCTGAAAAATACTACAAGAATTTGCCCTTTGAAAGAAAATGAGGTGAAAAGTCATTATTCAAACCAAAAAGTAATATGCTGAGGGATAAATTTTATATATTGACTGATTAAAACAGATAAACTCTCTATTTCAATGAACCCTTTTAAAATCGACAGAAGAAAATTTATCAAAGGAGGCACCGCATTAATGGCACTTAGCAGCGTAGGCGTACAAGCCATGGATTGGCAGGCCAGGAAAGCTGCCTATAAAGTTGGTCTGATCGGCACCGGCTGGTATGGCAAAAGTGACCTGTTCAGGTTGATCCAGGTAGCAGAAGTTGAGGTGGTAGCCTTAGCAGATCCTGATCAAAGATTATTGGATGAGGCGGCAAAACTGGTCAGTCAACGCCAAAGTTCAGGCCATACACCCCAAACCTACAACCATTACAGGCAAATGCTTGAAGCGCATGATCTGGACATTGTATTGGTAGGAAGCCCGGACCACTGGCATGCCTTGCAAGCCATAGATGCGATTCAGGCAGGAGCACATGTCTATTTACAAAAGCCCATCAGTGTGGATGTCATTGAAGGAGAAGCCATTTTGGCCGCTGCCAGAAAATACAATAAAGTAGTACAAATAGGCACTCAAAGAAGGAGCACCCCACACCTGGTGGAGGCCAAGAAAAACATTGTGGACAAGGGCTTGCTGGGTAAAATATCCCATGCCGAGATGTGCTGTTACTACCACATGAGGGCCAATGGCACCCCTGAAGTACAGCCTGTTCCCGATTTTTTCGACTATGACCTCTGGGTAGGGCCCGGTCCGATGCGGCCCTTTGATGGGCTCCCCCACAGGCGATGGTGGCGGACCATGATGGAATACAGCAATGGCATCACCGGGGACATGTGTGTTCACATGTTTGATGCTGTCAGGTGGACCTTAGGACTGGGATGGCCAAAAAGTGTTTTTGCTACCGGTGGCATATATGTCCAAAAAGGAGGAAAGTCTACCATTGCCGATACTCAAACGGCTACTTTCCATTACGATGAACTGGATTGTGTCTGGACCCATCGGTCCTGGGGTACTGCTCAGGACCCAGAATATCCCTGGGCCTATAAGATCTACGGAGATAAGGGGACGCTGAAAGCATCCGTCATGAAATATGAATTTATCCCGCATGGGGATGGGGAAACCATCACCGGCGATGTGGTCTTTGAACGGGAAAAATATCCGGAGGACCTGGATGAAAAAGACATTGAATTGCATGCTGCACCAGCTACCAGGGACCATATGAGAAATTTTCTCCAGGCCATAGAACAGGGTGGCCGGCCAGTAGCAGATATAGAAGAAGGACATATTTCTACCGCCAGTTGCATACTGGCAAATATCTCCATGGAATTGGGTCGCCCTTTGGCCTATGACCCTGAAAAAATGATTGTCCGGGATGATACGGAAGCCACACGCTTATTGAGAAGACCCTACCGGGCTCCCTTCCAGCATCCTGACCCCAAATTCGTCTAGTAAGAGCGTCTGACCTGGAAATGCAGCCTATTTTGAGCCCTTTTATTTTGGTCAGAGCCAAAGACTGAAAGAAGGAATCATCCGCTTCAAGGCAGAAGACCCCGGCATCCACTGCTTACACGCTGATAGTTCCCGACCTGTTCTTGAAGACTGGCAGGCCTGATCCGAATTATAACCTGCTTTTTTTCGACGTCCTCTACCAATCATTGGCTAGGGAATAAAAAAACTCCACCAATTTTTTACTGGTGGAGTTTTTTTAATTCTCTGGATAGGAGGTTAAACCCGGATTATATATTAGGTTTCGTCACGAAGGCCGAAAATGCAAGAAAATCAGGCATTTTGGAAACTAGCACCGCTAAGGCGAAGGTGAAAACCGCAACGATTGACTGATTTTGAAGTAATTTCAATCTGCAATAGAATTCCTAATGCCTATTCGGGTTAAACTTTAAAACCTTCCCTGTAGGTCCTTCCTACAAACTGGTTGGCTTCTTCCAAATTGGTAATGCGCATGTTTTCTCCATCCCAAAGCAATTTTTTACGGCCAAAGAATTCCGCCTGTCCATTGCTGTTTTCTCTTCTCAACATGTAGCTTCGGATAGCCAGATTACCCATTAAAACTGTTTCAGTCATAGGCCCGGCATAATCAAATGAAGAGGTAAGTCCCTTATGTTCGGCACTGTTGTATCCGGCTTTACAAGCATCCACCCACTTGCGCTGGTGCCCGTATTCCGGCTCTTCATTATCTTCGACCTCCGGACCAAATTCTGTGGTGCCGTCGTTCAGGTAAAGTTTAGGCATCAAGGTGGAGCTATCATTGATGTTGGTGGAAATGATTCCCTTTTCTCCAATAATTAACACTCCGTTAGCACTATTATTTCCTCCAATATCATCATCTGCAGGAATAATATCCGGGTGGGAAGGCCGGATTCCACCATCACTCCAGGTCATCTCTATCGGAGCCTTGCTTTTTGTGGTGGCATCAAAATGAAGGGTAATGAATGAAGCAGGCGGACAGCCCTTTGGATAATAATCAGCGGTCCACATATCGGTGTATATAGAGGCTACACTACATTCCGCATCAGTAGGATACTTCAATCCCAGCGTTCGGAAAGGAATATCAATCAGGTGACATCCCACATCTCCCAAAGCGCCGGTTCCATAGTCCCACCAGCCTCTCCAGTTAAATGGGTGAAGATTTGGCGTGTAGGGAATATTTTCGGAGGGGCCTAACCAGAGATCCCAATGCAGGTCATCTGGCTTTTTGGAGGGCTCAGGCTCTGGAAAGGGTATACCCTGAGGCCAGACAGGGCGGTTGGTCCAGACCTGCACTTTGGCCACCTTCCCGATTTTATCCTCATCAATCCAGTTTTGCACCATATCCAGTAAAGGATTAGAGCCTCCCTGATTACCCATTTGACTCACGATCTTATGCGTTCTTGCCATCTCGGTAAGCATTCTGGCTTCCCTGATATTATGGGTCATGGGTTTTTGAACGTACACATGTTTGCCTCGCTCCATGGCATAGGCGGCGGCCGGACCATGAACATGATCAGGGGTAGATATGGTTACCGCATCAATGTCTTTTTCCTTATCCAACATCTCCCGGAAATCATGGTAGCGTTTTGCATTGGGGAAATTTTCTACCGATCGGGATGCTGAGCCTGAAAAGTCTACATCGCAGAGGGCTACTACCCGCTCTCTTCCATTGACGGATGCATTTTTGATATCACTGGCTCCCTTGCCACCTGCACCGATGGCAGCCAGGTTCAACTGATCACTGGGGGCAGTGAAACCTACGCCTCCAAGTACATGCCTGGGAACAAAAATTATGGAGGAGGCTATGGCGGCATTTTTAATAAATGAACGCCTACCCGAATCCTGCTTTTCCTTTTTTGGTATTTTCATGGTTATTTCGAGTTATTTAATTTGGTGAAATGATTATACTGGCAATATACATGGATCTGAATAAATAATCCCTTCTTTTATATACTTACTCAGCCTGGGTTAAGGCAATCAAAAAAGGAAAAATTTCTCTTACAGGTCTTAATGTACAAATCAAAATGCTTTTTATTAGTTTATTGGATGATCAGGGTTTCTCCCTGCTTTTAGATTGCAAATACAATTCCTCCACTTTACTTCTCGCCCAGGGTGTTTTCCTCAAAAATGTCAAACTGGATTTGATCGAGGGATTATTGGTAAAACACCGGATAGGAATTTGATCTCCCAATGCTTTCCAGCCATAGGCATCCAGCAAATACTCCAATATATCTACCAATCTGATCCCATGTAGCGGATTTTTGGGTTGCTCTTCTTTTTCCATAAGGCTAAAATAAGGAAATTTCAGTTTTTTCTCTAATGAAAACCGTTGGCTTTCCGTTAAACGCCACATCCATCCCTGAGGCAGACTTGCCCTAGAACAAAAAAAACCGGGCAAATGGATCTGCCCGGTCTGAATTAGAATATGCAAACCTTCATGCCTTACCTGATTAGTGATGGCAAGGTTGGATTTTTTTCAAAATCAAAGGTGATGGGTAATACCGAAAGAGAGGCTACCTGCACATTGTCAATTGCTGCTGGCTCCCATTCTCCGGAAGTTGCTTTCAGCGCACTTATGGCTTGCTGCTCCAGGTCCTCCAAATACATTTCTACAGAAGTATCGATATTGCTGGAGGTAGTAGCAAAAGGTATGGATCCATTTTCATCGACCACAAACTTGATAAAGATGGTGCCTTCCAGCCCCCAGTTTTTGGCCTCGTGAGGATACTCCAAATTGCTCAGAACACTGGTTTTCAGTGCCTCCTCACCACCTTTGAATTCCGCTTCTTCATCCACAGAATAGAAAACGCCCATCCGATTGGCAGTTGTTTTCATTTTGTTCCTGTTGCTTTTCAGGTCAAATAAGACTACCTCTAATTTTTTTCGATCCATTTCATTGTCCACTCCTGTGACCACTACATCCTGAAGTTTTCCATCATCCATTTTATAAGAATAGGAAAAAGCAGGGTAATTCTTTACGATCTCATTGATCTGGATCAGGTAATTCATGTTTCTATCTTCCAATCTCTCCAGTTCACTTTCGGACAAGCTTTCTCCTTTTTGTTGTGCTTGTAAGGGAGAAAACAGGATCAGTAAGATCAAGGCTATTACCAGACCTGATATTGACTTGATTCGATGTAATCTCTCTAAAGTATTTATGACAATTATTTTTTTTAGTTTAATATTTGGCTCTTATCCATCTGCTTATGGAAAGAACACTTAAAATATTGAACTGCTTTAAATTCGGTAATAAAAAGTCCAAAATGCATGCCAAAAAGACTGTAAAAATCTAAATAAAAGAATAATCCACGGAAAAATTAATTCCAACTTAAAAACCTACCAAACATCAAGGATTTTGATTTCCTGACCACGAAAATTTGACATGTCCCCCCTTTTTTTTCCAATCAGGGATTGAATCAATGGGGAGTTGACCGATACCAGCTGGATCTCCCGGCCCTCCAGCTCAAGTTTCCCCAATGAAACAGCCACCCAGATCCAGCCCAGGTTTAATTCAATCAGTGCCCCCTCACCCACCTCCGTTTGAGGTTTGTTTCCAATTTTCCTCAACAAACCATCCCATTGCTTCACCAGGGCCCACTGTTTTTCCAGCATATTTCTGCTTTGGTTGATGCTTTCCCTTCCCGTTTCATATTTATCCCCAGCACTACTTTTAGTTTCTGATCGGCTGGCTTCCTGTAGTGCAGCCAACTGGGAATTCAAATCATCCATTTTTTCCTGAACCACTGCCAAAGCTCTGTTTTGCAATTTTCCTTTCCATGCGCTTGCATCTGGTAAAGAATGGTCCTTATCCTTGATCGAACTCATCTCCGTAAGGGCTCAATTATTCGTTCATCAGGGTTTCGATTTCCTCCGGATCAATCGGAATATTTTTCATCAGGTCGCGATACCCATTTTCTTCGATAACAATGTTGTTTTCCAACCTTATTCCCAAACCTTCCTCTAAGATATAAATCCCCGGTTCCACCGTAAAAACCATCCCTGCTTGAATCGGATCATGCATGGTACCTACATCATGCACGTCCAGGCCCAGGTGGTGGGAAGTCCCATGCATGAAATATTTTCTGTAGGCAGGTTTTTCAGGATCTTGATTTTTGATATCTGTCTGGTCTATCAATCCCAGGCTTACCAATTCTGACTGCATGATCAGACCAATCTCTTTGTGATATGCCTGAATGGAAATCCCCGGCCGTAACAGGTTCATGGCCTCACGCTGAACCCTCAACACCGCATCATAGACTTGCCGCTGCCTTTTGGAAAACCGACCGTTCACAGGAATAGACCTGCTCATATCCGCATTATAATTGCCATATTCTGCCCCGACATCAAAAAGTATCAGATCTCCGTCCTGGCAAGAACCATTGTTTTGGATGTAATGAAGTACACAGGCATTTTTTCCTGAGGCAATGATGGGCTCATAGGCAAATCCCCTGCTACCCTGTTTTACAAATTCGTGTAGGTACTCTGCTTCTATCTCATACTCCAGGACAGCAGGTTTGACAAAGGACAATACCCTTCTGAAACCACTTTCGGTGATATCACAAGCTTTCTGCAATTGTATGATTTCTTCAGGCTCTTTAACTGAACGAAATTTATGCATCATCGGCGCAACCCGGTGATACTGGTGCAGGGGGAATTTTTCCTTGCAATCCTTAATGAAACGTGCATCCCTGGTTTGCACCTTAACATCGGCCCTGAGGTGCTCATTGGTATTCAGAAAAACATGCTTACTCAAAGTCATTAAAGATTGAAAAATCGATTCAAAATCCGTGGTCCATTTGATATTAGTAATTCCTGAAAGGGTTTTAGCTTCCTCCTGGGTGAACTTATGGCCCTCCCAGATGGCTATTTGCTCACTGGTAGGTTTGATAAAAAGCATCTCCCGCATAGATGGCTCAGGATAATCCGGACAAATCACCAAAATGGTTTCTTCCTGATCAATGCCACAAAGATAAAGCAGGTCGTTGTTCTGCCTGAACCGCATGGTGCCATCTGCATTGGTGGGCAGTATATCGTTGGAGTGAAAAACGGCAATGGATTTGGAAGGAAGCCGCTCTATGACCTTATTTCTGTTTTTCTTGTAAAGGGAGGCGGAAGCTGGTTGGTATCTCATAAAAGCATTTTTATTTATGCAAAGGTAGAAAATATCCCCGCCTTGCAAATGTAAATTATAGGTGATTGTTCTGGTAAAAAAATGTGGATTCAAAAGCCGGCTTCCTGCACCCCGAAAGCGCAGTTTAAAACCTTCAGGCAGCACTCTGAAACAGGTGCTTTTTCAGGTATGAAATTAAATAACCCCCCATTTAACAGACTGTGATTTCCTGTCAGGTCCATCTCAGCCGGGCTCATTGGCTCCAATCAGGAAAGACCTGTTTCTATTCAGGATCAACGCCAAACATATTGAAAACATCCCGGGTACCATCCAAAGTCAATGCATATTCTCCCGGGGGTAATGAAGGTATTTCCAGCAGGTACGAACTGCTTTGATATTTTGCTGCGCGAAAGGGTAGGAATTCAATAGCTGCTGCAGTGGACTTATTAAAATTCACAGTTCCGGTAACGATCATTCTTCTGTCTTTATCCGGATCAGGTTCCAGGGAAAAAAGGTTGATCACCTCCACAGGATCCCGGAGGTTATCATTGGCTTTAACAATTAACCTGATGCTATTGGTCTGATTCATTCTGACAGGACTTTTAGCTCCGTTGACAAAATTCATTCCTTTCGCTTTGGCGACGCCAAATAATGCCGCTCCTACGCTGGCTTTTGACCCGGAAGAGGCTTTTTGCTTTTCCAATTGCTCTCCTGATAGCTGGTCTCTGACAAGCAAGATGATTCCTGAGAAATCAGGCTCTGGAATTTCTATTTGCTGCGCATGAAGGAAATTCAAAAGAAAAAAGAACAGCAAGAAGGATAAGGCATGGCTGGCAGGCTTCATAGATGGGTAGTTTATGGGGATTGAACGACTTGTCCTGGTTCGTCTTACCCTGATCACACTACCACCCAAACCCGGATTCAAATGTCAATCCATTGATTGTACCTCATAAATTTAAAATAAAAAGCGGATAATTGCAATAGTCAATAGTAGTGTCGACCAGCCAGCCGGCTACAAAACCTTAGCGGAGCCTTTGGCAAGCCCCCATTTAAGAAACACCTTCGAAACACTGACAATAAGCCCGGTGGTAATGGTCCAGGCCAATACTTCACTGAGAGAATTCTTTTGGTCATAGGAGTTGGTAGGAGGTTCCTTGCCGGTCGCTTTTTCCCAGGTGTTTTCCAGGGCCCTTTTAATCAAAAATGATCCAAGTAAGGTTCCCCCGACCACCAAAAGGGATTGCAGGTCTTCTTTGTTTTTCTTTTTCATAAACAGCATGTAAAGGGTTTTTCACACAGAATACAAGGTAATAATCATGCCAAACTACCTAACTCCCTCATGAAGTTTTATTATCAAACCTTAATATACCATTTATTTTTATCCATCCACCAGCCTACCAGCCAAATGAGCAACATGAAACAAATCGCAAAAATCAAACTTGCGGCTTTAGGCGGAAAATACGGTACGAAAAGCCCCTGGTAGGCCCAGGATTTAAAAGCCTGATCTCCCACCTTTACCATCAGCATGATGCGAACCAATACGCCGGAAAGCACATATAAAATGAGGGGATTTTTCCCGAATACCTCGAAAAAATAGGCCCACTTTTTCCACTTTACAACCTACAGCACGTACATGAGGCAAGCCAACAGGATAGTAGCATATCCGACACTAACCAGTACAAAAGAACTCGTCCAGATTTTTTTATTGATGGGAAACCAAACACCCCATAGGTACCCGAGGAATAATAGCCCTGAGGCCAGCAGAAGTAAGGTGAAAACAGTTTTTACTTTACCCCCCTCTCTTTGTAACCATACACCGATGGCATAGCCCAAAAGCACATTGACCACAGCCGGAATGGTGCTCAAAACACCTTCAGGATCGAAGGGGATACCCTCTCCCCTATACAAGTTGGCCGTACCGATCAACCAAAGATCCAACTTCCTGGCTGCATTGCCTTCCAATGCATAGGGGTCTGCTCCCGGAGCTCCAAAAAAATACATCAGAAACCAATAGCCTACCAACATGCATGCACCGATGATCAGGCTTCCTTTAAGTTTAAAGAAATAAATCAAGGTAGCTGCTATACCATAACACAAGGCAATTCTTTGCAACACCCCTAAAACCCTGATTTTAGTGAAATCAAAAGGAATGATTCCTGCGTCCGATAGCCTGAAAAAGGGGAAAACCGTAAGTAAAAGACCTATTCCAAAAATAATGATAGTTCGTTTCATCACCTTTTGAAAATATTTTCCAGGTCCCTTATCCTGAAGTTTTGAAAGGCTAAAGCTCATGGCATTTCCCACCACAAACAAAAAGGATGGAAATACCAAATCGGTAATGGTCAGACCGTGCCAGGAAGCATGCAGCAGGGGTGAAAAGTTGGTGCTCCAGTCTCCCGGGGTATTGACAATGATCATCAAAGCCACTGTCAGCCCCCTTAAAACATCCAATGATTGGTACCTGGTCATTTGTGTCTTGTTAGCAGAAATCCTTGAATCTTGAAGGTTATTATTTTATTTAGAGGCCTTTTCATCAAACATCCGGACGAAGGTCACCCAAGGCTCCTCCACTTCATCCATTTTTTCTTTACCATCTGCATGCACATAGCTCTCAAAGCCATCTAAGAAAGAGTCCGCTCCAGACCAGACGGTAAGCATTACCCCTTTAAACCTCTCTCTCATTTCCCTGGTTTGGTGGGTTCTGTAGCGAATCATATCCTCTTTCTGCCCTACTCCTACCTCAGGCTTTCGCCAGGAGCAGCTGATCACATCAAAGCCCTTCATGGCAAACATGACAGGAGTCTGGTCAGGCCTTTCGTAGTGCCAGTCACAGATAACCACATCCTTGGGAATCATGTCAATGGCCCTGTGGGTATTGTTCATGCTGGCTTCCCACATGCCTATCCCGGTGGTTTTTCCATCGATCAGCCGGTCACCCCAAATCCAGAGTCTTTTATCCTGCATTTTCAGGTGATTCCTGATCTTACTTACCTCTCCTGCAAATAGTTCGGCTTTATCCCTGCCGCCACACCGGGGACATTGTTCATCCCCTATGTAAAAGACCTCATCCATGCCGGCATGAAAGTCATCCGCTTCAAATACCGTCACAATTTCGTCGACCAAATCAAAAACTACCCCATGTACCTCCGGGTGTAAGGGGCAATAGCTCTTGCAGTATAATCCATCCTCATTTGGCCATTCATAATTCTCCGGAATGGCTACATGGGGCGTCTCATCAAATTCGGGATACTCCTTCAATAAATTGCCCAGCGATGAAGCCCAGGATTGGTGACCAAGCAAATTGATTTGGGGAACGAGTTTAATCCCATGCCGGGAAGCACTCGCTACTATTTTTTTGACGTCCGATTTGGATAAGACCTCCTCATTTCTCAACTCCGGATGGCTTTCATAGGCATAATTGAAATCCACCCGCAATACCAGCACATTTACGCCTCTGGGAGCCAATTCATCATCCATAAATTTTACAAACCTATCTACCCCATCTTTTTGAGGAGCAGCAATGGCAAAACCTCGGACAGGAAGATCGGTGAATGAAATTTGTTGGGACCATCCCCGAAATACTACGAGCTGGATAAGCAGGATGGCGCAAAACACCAAGGTTTTCGAAGGTAAATTTATCATGATAGGTTGGGTTTTGGTATCAATTTAGATTTTTAAACGGAGGTTTTTCTTTTCAAGTAAGCCGGTAATCAGGATAATGACCAGGGCATAAAGCATGGATTTAAACAATCCCAACAAGCCTGTTCGGAAAAACAGGGGCAACACCCAGCCGCTGAGTGCCAGGAGACCGTAATGGATATAGGGCAATAAGTAACAGGTAAGGGTACTTGTGCCTGCAGGCTTTATCCATTTGAACCAGTCCTTATGTTTCTTTATTTCCACCAGCCAAATCAAAAACCCAAAGGTAAGTATACTGATGCTGATACAAATCAAAACCCAGGAGGGAGAAGATCCTATTTTATGGATCCCCCAAAGCGGTCGGCTGATAAAGCCTAAAATCAGGCCGGAAACTGACAGCAATGCCCAAATGATCCAAAACCGGGCCTGGCCACCGGATTTAAAGTAAGTACGATAATAAAGGCTAAGCAGCATACCGGAGATGGCCAGAGCTGGGGTGGCACCATCGTCAATTAACCAAAAATAGGGTTTAATACCACTTAGGAAATCAAGCATTCCCAATTTTGCAAGGGAGCTGAAGACCATGCAAGCCAAAAAAGCCAGCCAAATCAAGTTCCTGTTTCCCTTGCTGGCGATATAAACCAGAGAAGCGATCAGGTAAGCCCAACCGATCAATCCCAAAATGCCCCACCAGTAGACATCCATCCATTTGGGGTCAGCGGCATCCCCTCCTTTATAAACCAAAGCCAGAAAAACCAACATGAACCAGCCCAGAGCTTTTGTCAGCACATTTCTGTTTTTACGATTGGATTTTGAATAATCCAACCATATCAGAAAAAAGGACAGGGTGAGCAAAATCTGCCAGACGGCCTTTGGCAAAAGGGCTGCCTCCTGCTGATAGTTTTCCAGGTTGACATGGAAAACGCCCATGATCAATAGTGCCAGGGATCTGGACAAAACATGAAACAAAATCTCCTGACTGGAACTGCCCTTTTTCCAACGGTTTTCGATGGCCAGTGGAATAGATAAACCTACAATAAAAAGAAAGGCAGGAAAAACCACATCCGACAAACCCATCCCATCCACCTCAGCGGGTACATGTTTCAGCCATTCGGGCACATCCCTCAATGTCCACAAGTCATTTACGAAAATCATGAGCATCATGGTAAGGGCACGAAACACATCGATGGCATGATTACGGGATGCTGGGGTAGTTGCCTTGGCCATGGTCAGCAGCGGTTATTTACGTTCAAAATCATCCTGAACGCGGACGATATCACTTTCATCCGAGGGTTTGTCAGGATCAGTATGCATCCAGATTTCGGCTACTATTCCCCAATTTTCCAGACCTACCAAGCGGTGTCTTTCCCCTTGTTTCAGCCGCACTACCTGCCCGGTCCCCATGGCTTGCAAAGGACCTTCGGCATCAGTTTCACTTCTTATGATTCCTCCTTCACCTGCGATCAATTTCCAAATTTCAGCCCTACGGTGGTGGTACTGCCAGGACAAGCGTTTTCCCGGACCTACCAGTAATATCTTTGGGCTTAACTTGTTTTTCAATTGTTCGGGCGTTAATTCTACCTCAGGAAAAAACTTCTTCCGAAAGGAGTTGATTTGATTTTCATCGATTACAAAAAACCCACCCCAGGGTCGGTTCTCATCCTTACTGACTACCTTGAAACCTTCCCCTGCCAGGGACTTCTCAACAGTGCTAAAAACTTCTTTTTTGGAAAATTCTTTTTCTATTTTCATCGCAGATTTTATTAAACAATCAAACAAAAATTACTTTTTGGTCCATAAAATTTTCAAAAGATAATAAATTTATTTTCAGTTTTCACCATAAATACTTGCTGCACCAATCATAGCTGCCTTTTCTCCAAGCCTGCTGACAAGCAGTTCCGGACTGGATCCATTGTCCTGCAGAATGCGGCTGACTTCCGGTATAAATAAAGTTGCAGCCTTAGCCATGTTACCTCCCAATATCACCTTATCTATTTTTCTATGTTCCTGTTGCAGTAAAATCAGATCTGCCAGGTGCCTGGCAAACTCCTTGAGTTTTACCAATGTATCCTCACGGGTTTCTTTTTCAGCAAGCAGTGCTTTTAGTCCAGAAACTTCTTTTCCAAAATGTTGCCTGGCCCAATGGGTAAAATAGGCAGTGCTTAAATAATCTTCGGCTATTCCCCCTTTGAAAGGAATGGACCAAATGGCTCCATCCTCAGCTATTTTACCAGATTTAAAGGCCCCTCCCAAACCTGTACCCAGGGTGATGCCCATCAGGTGGTTCTCAGCTGACCAACCGGCTACATGCGCCTCTCCCTGTAAAAAAGCAGCAGCATCATTGATAAAAGCAATATGCTCCGTGGGGAGCTGCAACCTTTCAGCAAGGGCAGCCTTTACATTTACCTGGTAAAGGGAACGGTATTTGCCTTGGTCTACCATCAATGAAATACCATTATCATAATCGAATGGGGCCGGCATGGCAATACCCAGCAAGGTATTCCCTGTAATACCCAATGTGGAAAGGCAATGGACCCAGGCGTCTAATATTTCATCTCTGCTTCCGGAAGAATTGACCTGCTCTCTGGCCATATCAGCACCTGATATACTCATCCCATCTGTACTCAAAATACCTGCACTGATATGAGAGCCTCCTATGTCTACGCCCATTATCCGCTTCATTTTCAATCGCTATTTATTTTTTCCTAAGGATTTCTTTAAACTTTTCCTGTTCATGAAACAGGACAAATTCCCGGTCAGCAACAGCCCTGTTTCTTAAAAAATCACTTCTATTGACTGCCTTTTCCAGGTTTTCATACAGTTTTTCCATCTCACCATTTCGTGCAGCGACAAGGGCCAGACCATAAAAAGGGTAGCCATTGGACATGTTTTGAATGGCGCTTTCTTCAAATTTTATGGTAGCGTTGTAATAATCCTTCGCCAGAAAATTGGCTAATCCCTGATTAAACAAGTTGATGGGATTGCTTTCCGCTTTGTTTAAATGAATGGCGGCCAGGCGATAATCCCCATTAAAAATCGAGACGGCTCCTAGAGCTGCCTCGTACGTTTTGGTCAGTTGGTCTGATTTGGTTAAGGCCAAAGCCCTGTAAAAATTATTGTATGCACTGAATTTATCCCCCCAAAGCCAAAAAACCAAGCCAAGGTTGTACACAGCATGGGGATTTTCAAAAAAAGCATTGGAGCGGTTGAATGCAAATAAGGCATTTTCCAACAACTGATTTTTCTCCCTGGTATCCGTCACCCGATTGGCCTGATTTAAAAACACCACCCCCAGGTTGTTATAGACAAAAGGGCTGGGATATACTTCCTCCATCGCCCTGAGCAGTTGCTCCTGTTCAGACCAACCTGGCTCCATGCTGATGGCCACAGCCAATTCCTGTTCGCTCAGGGTATCAGCACTTACAGTCCCTTGCCTGATATTCCGGGCGAGGATGGAGCGTTGAATATCCGATATCCCCTCTCTTTTTCTTTCAAATTGCTTATGATAATTGGTTTCATACCAGGAAAACACCTCTCGGTTCAATTCTACAAAATGAGGCAACCCCTCCATTTTCCACTTTTTATGACTCCAGTCACCTGGCCCGTTTAAAACTTCCAAAAAAGGCGTTTTTGCCGTGTAAGGCAGGTTGCTGTAAGCCGCAAGCATCTCCTCCAATACTTGCCATTGATCGGCTAGCATTCCCATGGATTCAGGACTTTCCATGGCGATATGGGTACCCAAGACAGGAATCATTTGCTGTCCCCTGTACTGTCCGATTTGTGCCAGGGAAGCAGTGGTAATAATACCCTGAGTCAGGGTAATTTCAGGTGCCCTGTCCTCAATTTCCTGCCTCCCATTGGTTATCCCTGATTGTAACTGCAAGGCTCCTTTTTCCATCCCTGCCAAAAAGGGCATACTAAACCTTCCACTAACCTCAATTTTAGCATGTGGATCAAGGGTGTCTCCACTTACCATTAAGCTGTTAAACTTATAACGGTTATTGCCATAGGTGAAAACGAGATTTGCTGCATAAAGCTCGTTTATTCGGATACTTGCGTTGGGAAGGGACACCTTCAGGTTAAATTGAACGGAATCACCCAGGCGCTCCAATACTTTTGGTTCAATTTCTATTTTTTGGTTATCCGCTTTTTTTATAACTTGTGCCTGATTACAGGAATAGAAAAACAAAACAGCTAACAAAACATTTACAGCAACACTTTTTTTTATAACAATCATAGGTTAATCAGGTTATTATCAATATGTTGTTCTTTCAAATGGTTTCTGTACTTTAAACAAGTTAAACATGGAAAAGCTAAAATTATTCTTTCAGGAAAGGGCCTTCGGAGTTTGTTCAAAATTAGGTGAAAAGCTTCACTTCCCTATTGATAGCATCCGCTTGTTTTTTATTTACAGTTCATTTATCACCCTTGGCTCTCCTATTATCATTTATGTGAGCCTTGCTATGACTATGAAACTGAGGAAATATTTCCGTAGAATGAATAATCCCATTCTATTTGATTAATTCAATTGTGAGAATTTTCTTTTTCCAAGCAAATAATATTGGAATATAATAGAAAAGACAGGCCTTGGTTTTATTGATTCCAATTTATTGGTCCTGGCAATTTTACTACCTTTTACCTCGTCTTTTTTCTTTACAAAATCCAAATATGCTTTTGCTACAGCTTTACTATGAGGCCAGCCCTTGGTAAACAAGAGGTGTATCAAGGCTCCACCATCCAAAATAAATCTTAACCCGATCACCGTCAAAAACCCCGACACCGTTAGGTTGTTATAGAGCATGTGCAGGCTGTTTCTGAAATTGAGGTAGGTTTTGAAAGGATTTACCTCAGACAAAGTACCTCCCCCCAAATGGTAAACTTTAGCCTTACCGCAGCAATGAACCTGAAAGCCATCCTTTCTCATCCTCCAACACAGGTCGATTTCTTCCATATGCGAAAAAAAGTAAGGATTAAACCCCTCATAATCATGAAAAAGGCCCGCTTTCACACAAAAACATGCCCCGGATGCCCAATCAACTGCAATGGAATCGTTGTATTGATCCTGATCCTTTTCCAGGGTATGAAGCATCCTGCCCCTGCAGAAAGGATATCCCATACTGTCCAGAAATCCGCCGGCTGCGCCAGCATAATCGAAATACCCCTTTTTGCTTAAGGAAAGGATCTTAGGTTGGCAAACCGCAACATGGGGTCGTTGGCTCATGTATTCAATCAATGTTTCATCCCAATGCGCAGCCACCTCAACATCTGAATTCAACAAAATATAATACTCATAATCTCCCTTCAGGCTTTCCAAACCCAGGTTATAGCCTTTGCTGTATCCATGATTCTCCTTCAGAAGTACCAACTTGATTTCCGGAAAATGACTCAATAAATAATCGATGGACCCATCGCAACTCCCATTGTCTACAATAATTATCTCATAAACAGAATGATGGTAAACCTGAGAAAGGTATTTCTTTAGCATACCTTTCCCATTGAAATTCAAAATTACAATGGCCGCTTTTTTCATTATACCATATTTCCGAAATCCATGCCAGGAATATTCGGCATCATTCCAGCGGTGGCAGCACTCATCTTTTCTTTAATTTTGACGTCAATATTTTCCAGGGCTTTATTGGTGGCACCCACAATCAAGTCCTTCATCATGTCTTTGTCCTTTTCATTGACCAGAGAAGGATCTATTTCTATATCCAGGACCTTTCTATCCCCATTGACAATCACTTTCACCATTCCGGCTCCAACTTCTCCTTCAGCTCTCAGATGAACAAGTTCTGCCTGGGTCTCTTTGATCTTGGCCTGGGCTTCCTTGACCTTGTTCATCATGCTCATGATATCTAACATACGTGTTTTTTTTGTTTGTTTTACAAATATAATTTTTTTTACAAGGGCCGTATTATATTTGAATAAAATTTAATTGTAAAAAAATAGGTATAATCAATATTTTATGCCAATAATGGTGTTTTTATAGAATATTCAAACCTTATTTTTGAATTATACGTAAGAATACCCATGAACCTTAGCTGTTTAACCCATTCATCATACACCTATGGAAACACTTGAGAAAGAGATCTTGATCATAGAAAAGGAGCAGGTCCTGGGACTTCGTTTTTCATCCTCCGAAGTATTAACCGATCCTGTTTTAATAAAACAGCGTTACTTTGATTTACAAAGGTCGCAAATCCTGGGAAATACCTCCCGTGGCAAGGTTTGGATATATTTTGAAATAGCTGACAAACAGGTATTTAAAGTCTACACTACGATCTGGGCCGTGGGAGAGAAGTTTATTTCCCTGAAAAGAGGAATTACCATTCCCATTGCCTCCATATTCAAAATAGACTGAATTTATTTTGTCGTTGAATTTTTTACTTTTGAAATGACACTTTCCAGAGAAAGGGTTTCTTGCTCACCGCTTTTCATGTTTTTTAGACTAATGCTGTCATTGGCCAATTCCTCAGCACCCAGGATGCCTACAAAAGGTATATTCTTTTTGTCCGCATAATTGAATTGCTTTTTTATTTTCACCAATTCAGGATAAATTTCCGCAGCCAGACCTGCTTCCCGAAAAGCAGCCAATATATTCAACCCTTTATTTCTTTCCTTTTCGCCAAAACAGGCAAGCATAATCTGTGTGCTTTCCTTTTGTTGGACCGGAAAAATACCCAGAGCATCCAATACATCATAAAGCCTGTCAACTCCGAAGGAAAAGCCTACGCCGGATATCCCAGGAAGACCAAAAACTCCGGTAAGATTATCATACCGGCCTCCACCACTCACGGATCCTATCTGCACCCCTCCCACCTTTACTTCAAAAATAGCACCAGTATAATAGGAAAGTCCACGGGCCAAAACCGGATCGAAAACCACATGCGCTTCATCTCCTCCCATCATGGAAAACAATGCCAGTACTTCTTCCAATTCTTCCAGGCCTTTCATGCCGGTAGTACTTTGAGCCAGGTATTCTTTAAAAAAAGTAAGCCACCCTTTATTATCTTTTTCTTGCATTTCCAACACCGGTTTTAACGCCGCTACTGATGCCTCTGAAAACCCTTTTTGGAAAAGCTCCTCACTAACTTTCTCCCAACCTATCTTGTCCAGTTTATCAATGGCCACACACAAATCTCCCTCCTTCCCCTTTTCACCAATCACCTCAGCCATTCCTGTGAGGATTTTTCGGTTATTGATTTTTATGGCATAATCCATTATGCCAAATTTGGCAAAAACCTGATTGATCATCATTAAAATTTCTGCTTCACAGATCAAACTATCCGTTCCGACCACGTCTGCATCACATTGATAAAACTCCCTGTACCTTCCTCTTTGAGGTCGGTCTGCTCGCCATACCGGCTGCATCTGAAAACGCTTGAAAGGAAAGGTGATTTCATTCTGGTGCATGACCACATACCGGGCAAAAGGGACTGTAAGGTCATACCTGAGTCCTTTTTCAGCAATTTTTGAAAGCACTTCTGACTCCCCATTCCTGAAATCATCCATTGAAACTTTTTTCAGAAACTCTCCGCTATTTAATACCTTAAAAAGAAGTTGATCACCTTCATCGCCGTATTTTCCGGTAAGGGTAGACAGATTTTCCATGGCAGGTGTTTCCAATTGCCGGTATCCAAACAGCTTAAAAACTTCCTTGATGGTGTCAAAAATATAATTCCTTCGGGCCATCTCAGTAGGATCAAAGTCCCTCATCCCTTTCGGTATACTTGGTTTTTGTTTGCTCATGCTCTGAAAATTTGCCCAAAGTTAAAAAATAAAATAAGGATATGGCTGTCGGAAAGGCCTTTATTGGCGCAATGCTTCAACTTCTTTTGCATTAAATTCAAGTTTTTTAA
>Ga0076930_100713_pt1 | contig 26361 bp, 28 predicted proteins | sample HotLakConsoUCCRE_FD_71149 | JGI IMG/M metagenome (GOLD analysis project Ga0076930, IMG submission 71149) | Hypersaline microbial mat communities from Hot Lake, Washington, USA - Hot Lake Consortium UCC-RE (version 3) (version 3) ...
GTGACAGCTCGGTCGGGGATCGGCTCTCAAGGAGGGAACTCGAGGCGGTCGGTTGTTACAGTCGGCGCGCAGAGCCTGTCGCGGTCATTCGAATTCACGCGATCCGCTCTGTCCCGTTGATTTCGCATGTCCCAGAAGCTCAAGACCGGTTCCCAGTCTTGAGAGCGACACGGCCTAGGTGTTTGATCCCAGGATTTGGTGGTGCGGTGTTTTCCTTGGCATGGAAGGCGCACTATGGGCCAGATACGCCACGGCGGCGGTGCCGTCCCGAACGGCGTCCGAGCTGCGATACAGCGATCGCAGGCTTCGGCCAAAGAACTGAGCCGGACCTATGGGATCGACCCGAAGACAGTTCTGAAATGGCGAAAGCGCGAGACCGTTGAAGATCGGAGGACCGGGCCGAAGGCGCCGCGATCAACCGTCCTGAGCGAGGAGGAAGAAGCGGCCGTCATTGCTTTCCGTCGCCATACGCTTCTCCCTCTCGATGATTGTCTCTACGCTCTGCAGCCGAGCATTCCGCATCTGACCCGGTCTTCGCTGCATCGATGTCTTCAGCGCCATGGCGTCAGCCGCCTCCCGGAGATCGAGGGCGACAAGCCGAAGAAGCGCTTCAAGCGCTATCCCATCGGCTATTTCCACATCGACATCGCCGAGCTACGCACCGCTGAAGGCAAGCTGCATCTGTTCGTCGCCATTGACCGGACAAGCGAGTGGAGTTCCCCCGGTTTCGTGGACACCCTTTGACTGAAGTGGAAAGGTGTTCAGATGCCACGAACAAGGAACCCGTACCCGGCGGCTTTCCGGGAGCAGATCGTCGAGTTGCATAGAACTGGACGGAGCGCCGAAGATCTCGCGCGGGAGTTCGAACCCTGCGTCGCAACGATCCATACCTGGATCAGGCAGGCCGACCGCGACGGCGGTCGAAGAGCGGACATCCTGAGCAGCGAGGAACGGGATGAGCTTCGTCGTCTTCGCCGTGAGAACAAGCAGTTGCGTCAGGAGCGCGACATCCTCTCAAAGGCGGCGGCCTGGTTCGCGCAGAACGATGTGACCGGTCCAAGGTCTTCGAGTTCATGATGTCGAACCAGGCCGAGTTCCCGATCGAGATCATGGCGCGCAGCATGGGTGTATCGCGCAGCGGCTTCTATGCATGGCAGTGCCGAGAACCTTCCGCCAGAGACGTCGCCGATCGCGAATTGACGGATCTGATCCGCCAGATCCACGCCGCTTCCAGGGAAAGCTATGGTGCGCCGCGCATCCACGCTGAGCTGGCTGATAGCGGCATGCATGTCGGCCGCAAGCGTGTCGAACGGTTGATGAAAGCGGCAGGGCTGGCCGGCGTCAGCCGTCGCCGAAGCGCCCGAACGACGGTCCGCAATGACCGCGTACGCCCCTCCGCCGATCTGGTGGATCGCAACTTCTACGCGGACGGGCCGAACATGCTCTGGGTGGCAGATATCACCTATGTGCCGACCTGGGCCGGGTTCCTGTATCTGGCGGTCGTGCTCGATGCCTTCTCGCGCCGGATCGTCGGCTGGGCCATGGGAGCGAACCTGAAGACGCAGCTCGTCCTCGACGCGATGAACATGGCGGTCGGTCAGCGCAAGCCTTCGGACGTGATCCACCACAGCGATCAGGGCTCCCAGTACACATCCGTGGCCTTTGGTCTGAGGTGCAAGGAGGCGGGCGTCAGGCCGTCAATGGGGTCGGTCGGCGACGCCTACGACAACGCGATGTGCGAGAGCTTCTTCGCCACCCTCGAATGCGAACTTCTCGATCGGCGCAAGTTCCGGACAAAGGCCGAGGCGCGGATGGCGATCTTCGAGTTCATCGAGGGTTGGTACAACCCCGGCCGCCGTCACTCGGCTCTGGGCTATCTCTCGCCCATCGACTACGAAAGGAGAGCCCTCGAAACGCTAGAGTTCTCTAGCCCGTAACCGTCCACGAAACCGGGGGAACTCCAAACCGGCCCTGCGGCGGCCGCCTTCGACTTCTTCGTCGAGGCCTACGGCGTGGAATGGGACAAGGCGGTAGCCAAGCTGGTGAAGGACAGTGACGGCTTGCTGACTTTCTATGACTTCCCGGCCGAGCACTGGAAACACATCCGCACGTCGGACCCTATCGAGAGTACCTTCGCCACTGTCAGGCACCGGACGAAGCGCACCAAGGGCTGCCTGAGCCGGGAGACCGGGCTCGCCATGGCCTTCAGGCTGATGATGTCCCCCCAGGCGAAATGGCGAACGCTCGACGGTCGGAACCGCCTGCCGGAGGTCACAAGCGGGGTTAAGTTCCGCGACGGCGTCCGCCAACTTCAAACCGCCGCCTGATCACGCGTCACTTACTTTCGCGAATATCTCCGCGCCGATCCGGCGCTGGTGCTGTCGGTCGAGCGCGTCGGTGGCAACCTCAACCAATTCACGAAACAGATCAACGGCGCTGCGAAAAGAGGTGAATTTGGTGTGGTTGTGGCTCTCAGATATCTAGCCCGGTTGGTCACGATCGAAAGCGGTCTGACCAATCTTCTGAAGGAACATCGAATTGCTTGATTTCTTCGTCAAGCGTTGAACCGCGCCGGGTTTGCCGGAGGCTCCAACTCCTGAGTAGGATGGAGCATCATGAGCAAGACGACGAACAAGTTTTCCCCTGAAGTGCGCGAGCGTGCCGTGCGGATGGTTCTCGACGGCGCGGGCCAGCACGGATCCCGCTGGCAGGCGATCCGGTCGATTGCCGCGAAGATCGGTTGCTCGGCGAACACGCTTAACGACTGGGTCAAGAAGGCCGAGGTCGATGGCGGTCGGCGCGCAGGCATCCCCACCGAGCTGGCGGAGAAGATGAAGGCGCTGGAACGCGAGAACCGCGAGCTACGCCAGGCGAACGAGATCCTGCGCAAGGCGTCGGCTTATTTTGCGATGGCGGAGCTCGACCGCCGGTCGAAGTGATGGTCGGGTTCATCGACGATCAGCGAGGGGAGCACGGGGTCGAGCCGATCTGCAGGGTTCTGCCGATCGCCCCGTCCACCTACTACGATCACCTGGCGAAGCGTGCCGATCCGGCCCGGTTGTCAGATCGCGCCCGGTGCGATGCCGTTCTGCGGCCCGAGATCGCTCGCGTGTTCGAGGAGAACTGGCGGGTTTACGGCGTTCGCAAGGTCTGGCGTCAGCTGGATCGGGAAGGCTTCGATGTCGCCCGTTGCACAGTTGCCAGGCTGATGAAGGACATGGGTATTCAAAGGCATTATCCGCAGCAAGCCACATAGAACGACGGTGCCGGACAAGACGGCGCCATGCCCTTTGGACAAGGTGAACCGTGAGTTCCGCGTGCCGGCTCCCAACATGCTCTGGGTCAGCGATTTCACCTACGTCGCCACCTGGAGGGGCTTTGTGTATGTGGCTTTCGTCATCGACACCTATGCACGCCGGATCGTTGGCTGGCGGGTCAGCCAGACAGCTCACGCAGGCTTCGTGCTCGACGCCCTGGAACAGGCCGTCCATGATCGGCGCCCCGTTAAGGGCGCGGGCCTCGTCCATCATTCCGACCGCGGGTCGCAATACATGTCCATTCGCTACACCGAACGGCTGGGCGAGGCCGGCATTGAGCCATCCGTGGGCAGTGTCGGCGACAGCTACGACAACGCCTTGGCGGAGACGATCAATGGTCTCTTCAAGGCCGAGGTCATCCACCGTCGCGGACCGTGGCGCAACTTCGAGGACGTCGAATATGCCACCCTCGAATGGGTCGACTGGTTCAACAACCGCCGCCTGCTCGAGCCGATCGGGAACATCCCCCCGGCGGAAGCAGAGGCAAACTTCTACGCCGCTCTGGAAACTGAAGGCATGGCCGCGTAGCTAAACGAAATCAGCCTCCGGCAAACCCGGCGCGGTTCACTTCAGTTGAAACCGTTTCAGCAAATGGTGATATCAATCGCATGACGGTTTTAGCTGTGACCGCGTCTATCACTGGATAAAGACACCAGGCAACACCGCCAAATGAGCTTTTATCTCTGAGGAAACTGCAAAGCCCGGCGGGACGCGAGCAATCAAAATCAAGGACAAGAACAGACTGGCCAATCGGCGACCAGCCTTCGTCAGTCATCGTCCCGGGGCCAGGATACCAAGCGCGGCGACCAAGTGGATTGTCGAATCCCGAACTTGAACTGGGTTTCTGTTCGCCCGCACTAGAGCTTTGCGTAACATCGAAACCCTTTCGAAGCTCACAGACAAGCGATTCCCATGTCCAAACCTCATTGCTAAAATCAGAATGATTCTTCGAGATCGCCAAGTTGAGTTCCCAATTTTCTAACGCTCTTTGAGCTGATTCAGGCCACAAATCAAAATAGCTACCCATTTCAAACCTCCTCATGTACGAGAAATTCACCCAGACGACTGTCAAGATCGGCTGGTCGATACAGTGCACGACCGGTCGTCGACTGCCGCGGCGGCCTTATGCGATTGGAGCATATGGACAACTTGGCCAATGTTGATTTTGACAGCTGATTATATTCGAATATGATCGTCATATTCCTTTCGCGCCTGTTGTGCGGGCAAGGATCGGTCGCTCCAGACGAATGTGCGACCATCGAGCGCTCTCCACCCTCGGCCTGCCTTTCCTGCTCAGTCATCCCAACACCTCCTGTCAGCCAGAGCCTCCAGGACTAGAAAACACAGAAGTAGAAAAGCCGCATACACGCAGTCTCGAGGAGAGTCGTGTACGGGTTCTTCTCACCGTTACTTGGACCCGCAACACTCGATCGGCGCGGTAGCTGTCGGTGGGAGTCACAAGTGATTGTCGGGGCAGGTTTCTCGCCTTCCCCGAACTGTTCCCTCTTCGTGACGCCTTGACGTATCGGACCAGAAGCTTTCCGCTCCGAAGCGACCGTTATATCGTCTGGATCCGATTATCGGCACTCATGTTGTCTTACAGGTTTAAGGTCGGTATCCATCGCGGACCTATCCAGATGCAGACCGATTTAGAGGGGTATCCAGATGGCAACGATCCTCGTTACAGGCGCCAGCAGGGGCATTGGCCTTGAACTTTGCAGGCAACTCACGGCTCGAGGCGACACGGTCATCGCGGCCTGCAGAACACCGAGCACCGAACTCGCGGCGCTTGATGTGCGGCTCATCGAAGGCATCGATGTCAGTGACCCGGAAGGGGTGGATCGTCTCAAGCGCGAGATTGCCGACAAGCCCATCGACGTTCTCGTCAACAACGCCGGGATCATGAGAAGCGATGCCTTCGGCAGCCTAGACTATGATGCGATGCTCGAACAGTTCAGGGTGAACGCGCTTGGTCCGCTGCGCGTTACCGAAGCGCTGGCCGACAACCTGAAGGACGGCTCAAAGGTCGCGATCGTGACGAGCAGGATGGGCTCGATCGCGGATAACCAATCAGGCAACTGGTACGGCTATCGAACGTCCAAAACGGCAGTCAACCAGATAGGCACAAACCTTAGCCACGAACTCAAGCCGCGTGGGATCGCCGTTCTCTTGCTGCACCCCGGCATGGTGGCCACCGAGATGACCGGCAGGAACGGAATTGACCCGGCCGAGGCGGCGCACGGCCTGATCGAGAGGATCGATGCACTCGACCTTGAGAGCACTGGCTCATTCTGGCATGCTGAGGGTTACGAAGTGCCGTGGTGAACTTGGCATCTGCGATTATCCTGCGAAAAGAAAGTGGTGGCACTCTCGGTGTAAATGCAAGTTCCATATCCCGCAGAGGCCGCGATCTCATTGTCGAATAGCGAGTTCCGCAGCCCGACGTGGAATCAATCAATCTTCATGTGCCTTCGGCGACGGATCATAGCCGGCCCCCCGTCGCAGCGTCAAAAACGTGGAGTGCAGACTTCGGAATCAAGAATCTCGCCGTCACGCCGGACGCCGCCTTTAGGTCCTCGTAGGATACCACCGCAGTCAATTCGGTCTCGTCCGGTGCGCGCAGATGCAGGATTGCTCGCGGCCCGAGGAGTTCAGTCAAGCCGAGCCGGCACTCGATCACGATCCCCTCGGGCAATTGCTTGCCCACGCCAACCAATTGCAGGTGATCGGGCCGAACGCCCACCTCTACCCTCTTCCCGACGGCCCCGTGGCCTCCGGACAAACGTCCGAAGCCAGTCTCGATGCCGTCGTTCGTCACAGTTCCGGGGAAGACATTCATCTCAGGGCTACCGATGAAGCTCGCAACCATACGAGTCGCGGGGCGGAAGTAGATGTCCTCTGGCGTTCCGATCTGCTCGATCCGGCCGCCATTCATTATGACGATCCGGTCGGCCATCGTCATCGCTTCTTCCTGATCGTGGGTGACGTAGATTGTGGTCGCATCGAGGCGCTGATGCAGCTGCTTGATCTCCTCGCGCATGCCCGCGCGCAATTTGGCGTCGAGGTTCGAAAGCGGTTCGTCGAACAAGAACAGTTTGGGTTCCCGCACGATCGCGCGCCCGATGGCCACTCGCTGCTGCTGCCCGCCGGACAGGGCACCCGGCCTGCGACCGAGCAACTCGGTCAGGCCCAGAAGCTCCGCCGCGTCGCGAACCTTCGCGCGGATCGTTTCAGGCGGCAGTTTCTGCGCCTTCAAACCAAAGCCCATGTTCTGCTCGACAGTCATCGTAGGGTAGAGCGCATAGTTCTGAAACACCATCGCGATGTCCCGGCGACGCGGCTCCAGCGCAGTGACGTCGCGTCCGTCGATCGTGATCCGCCCGGCCGATACCGGATCAAGGCCCGCGACAAGGCGGAGCGTTGTGGACTTGCCGCAGCCCGAGGGCCCAAGAAGCACAGTGAACTCGCCCCGCTCGATGTCGAGGTCGATCGCATTCAGGACCTCGACGCCCTGGAACTCCTTGCTCAGACCCTTGAGGCCGACGAACGCCACCGTCAGGTTCCTTTCAATACTTCACCGCTCCGCCGCCGATGCCGCGGATCAGGTGTTTCTGGATCGCATGGGACAGGATCAGGACCGGGATGATCGCGATCAGGATCGCGACGGCCATCTTGCCCATCTCGACCCCACGGAAAGTCCAGAACCCGGCAATAGCGACCGGTAGGGTCCGGCTTTCGCTCCCGGTCAGCAAGAGTGCGTAGAAGAGGTCGTTCCAGGACAGAACGAAGCCAAAAACCGCCGCAGCGGCCAAACCAGGACGAACGGCGGGCAGTATCACGAGATAGAAGGCCTGGAAACGGGTATATCCATCGATCATCGCTTGGGACTCCAGGTCCTTGGGCACTTCGTCGAAGAACCCGATCAGAAACCACGTCACCACGGGCAGGACAAAGGTCAGATGCGCCGCGATGACGCCGATCCGCGAGTCGATCAGTTGCAGATGATAGAGCAGCAGGAAGAAGGGCAGGATCAAGATGGCCGGCGGCATCATCTCGGCCCCGAGTATCCCGTAGCGAGCGCCGCTGAAGCCACGAAAGCGCGAGAACGCATAGGCAGCAGGCGCGCCGCAAAGAAGCGAGATGAGAACAGTCATCAAGGCGATAAAGAATGAATTGGCGATGTTGAGTGGCACGTCGCTGTCGAAAGCCACCTCCTGCCAATTCACCCAGGAGGGTGTGAAAATCCAGACATCGGGCCGCGCGCCCAGCTCCGGCGGCTTGATCGATTCGAGAAACACCCAGAAGAACGGGAACAGCACCAGGAAGAGTGCGATAACGATCGCAATAATGGCGGCCACGCGGGACGTGACGCTCGGAAAATCGAACATCAGCCTTTTGTCCTGTCGACGCTGGAGAATTTCACAAGAGCCAACACGAGCACCAGGATTACCGCGATCAGCATGACCGCCGCCGCGGCGGCCTCACCCATCCGGAAGAAGCGAAACCCGGTCTGGTAGATGAAATACATTATGGTGACGGTCTGGTCGCCCGGGCCCCCTCGGGTTGTTGCGAAGACGTATTCGAACACCTTGAACGCATCGAGCGCGCGGATGATCAGCGCAACGACGATCACCGGCATCAGCATCGGAAACGTAATGCGGGAGAACGTCAACCAAGGGCCCGCACCGTCCACGCGTGCGGCTTCGAACGGCGCCTTGGGCAGCGCCTCTAATCCCGCCAGAAACATCAGCAGCATGAACGGAGTCCACTGCCAGACGTCGATCAGGATGATGGTGAAAAGCGCCATTTGCGGGCCGAACCAGTCCACTGAAAGGCCCAGCAGCCCGAGATAATGCGACACGACCCCGATCTCCGAAGTCAGCAGGAACCGGAACATCAGCCCCACCGCGATCGGCGTGATGAACATGGGCGCCAGCAGGACGGAGCGGACGAAACCCCGCATGATCCGAAGCCGTTGCACCAGCAGTGCAAGCGACAGGCCGAGGATCAATTCCAGCGTGACCGCCCCGAACACGAAGGTCAGCGTATTGCCCATCGCGTTCAGAAACGCCGGATCCGTGGCGACGAAGCGGTAGTTCTCGAAACCGACTGGATGAACATCGTCGATACGCGTCAGCCGGTAGTTCTGGAATGAAAGCCATCCGGAAAACGCCAACGGGTACAGCATGATCGCCGACAGGACGAGGACCAAGGGAACGATCAGCTTGTATTTCAGATGCAAGGCATCGTCTCCGGGCGTCGTTGGCCATATGGAGACCGGGCCACCGATCAAGCGGCCCGGTCGACACTGCACCTTCTATCCGTGTCTATCGGTCGGCCCGCGCCACGCCAGCGGCGGCATCATCAAGTGCCTCTTGGGCGGTCTTCTGCCCGGACACAGCCGCGCTCAGTTCGGTTCCGACGACTTCGATCAGCTCTTCGGCGTTGTTGCCCGATGACAGCGGAGCGGCATCCTCGAGAATACGCGCGAGGACGGTGTAGTAGTCTGCACCGAAGCCCTGCTCCCAGACCTCGGGGTCGTTCAGGACGCTTGTTCGCACCGGCGCACCCCCCATGATCACGCGGTCCTTGGCGATCTCAGGCCCCGAAATCCACGAAATGAACTCCCAGGCAGCGTCCTTGTTTTCGGAGTTGGACGTAATGCCCCACGACCAGAGGCCGAGCACCGCCTTGCCGCCCGGCACTTCATGCAGCGTGAAGTTGCCCGCCAAGTCGCCAGCCATGCCGTCGGGGTCGTTCAGCGTCGGCAGCATCCAGTTGTAGGATAGCATCGTCGCCGCACTGCCGGAGGAGACGGCACGCAGTGCCTCGTCAAAGCCCCAGCTTCCCGAATTCGGCGGCGCCGCTGTGTTGAAGGTCTCGATATATTGCTCGAGCGCCGTCACCGCCGCCTCGTTGTTGATGATGATGTTGCCTTCTTCGTCGAACAACTCCCCGCCGTTGGCATAGAGCCAGTTCTTCCACTCCTCCATGATCTTGTAGCCCCGCTGGGGCTGCATGGCGGCACCGTAGAAGTCCCCTTCCGTAAGATCGGCGACGACGGCCTGATAGTCCTCGATCGTCGTAGGGATTTCCAGACCGCGATCGTCGAAGATGTCCTGGCGGACGATCAGGCCGAGCGCATAGTTGTAATAGGGGACGCCATAGGTGACGCCATTGACCACGCTGATATCAGCCAGCGCCGGAACGAAATCGCCGTAGTCGTAGCCCTCGGTTGCGGCGATGTAGTCGTCGAGCGGCTCGAGATATCCGGCGTTGGAGAATTCCTCGGACCACGGATTATCAATGATGATGATGTCGTAAGTTGCGGTCGGCGCCAGCGAGGACGTCAGGATCCGGTCACGCATCGCATCGAACGGCATCGCGTCGAAGTTGATGGTGATCTCCGGATGTTCCTCCATGAACTGTTCGGTCAGTTGTCGGACGATATCGTAATCCGGCACCTCCTCTATGATGACGTTGATCTCCTGGGCGCTCGCCATTCCGGCGAAGAGCGCCAGAGCGGAGGCCAACGGTGCGACGGTCGTTCGCTTGTTCAAGGTCTTCATTTTCTACCCTCTCCTGTTTGCTGTTGGTCGTGCCACCCCGGGATGTCACGTCATGTAGACGCCGCCGGTGACGTTGATGCCCTGACCGGTCATGAACCGGGCCCCCTCGGAGGCGAGAAACACCACCACACCCGCGACGTCCTCGGGGGTTTCCAAACGCCCGAGGGGGGTCTGGCCGATGTAGTCGGCGATGACCTCGTCGGGGGTGATCCCGCGCAACTCAGCCTCCCAGACCACCTCGCGGTCCTGCATCGGCGTCTTGACGAACCCCGGGCAGACCGCATTCACGCGGATGCCCTCCGACGCGACCTCACGCGCCAGCGCCTGGGTCCAACCGAGGACCGCGAACTTACTGGCCGAGTAATGCGCCAGAAGCGGCGCGCCCACTTTCGCCGCCAGCGAGGCAGTGTTCACGATGACCCCACCCTCGCCACGTTCGAGGAAATGCCTGACCACCTCGCGGTTGGTTAAGAACACCCCGCGCGCGTTGACGTCGAAATTGAAATCCCAGTCTTCGACAGTTAGCTCTACGGCGGGCTTCATGCTGGAGACACCCGCATTGGCGTGGAGCACATCAATTCGGCCTAGGTTCTTGACGACCGCCGAGACGCCTGAAGCGACCTGTGCCTCGTCGCGAACATCCATTCCGACTGCCATCGCGGCACCAATCTCTGCCGCCGCTCGCTTCGCATCAGCAAGCGAAAGATCGGCCACGGCCAGCGTATCGCCGCTGCGCTGGAACGCTTGGGCAGAGGCCAGACCGATCCCGCTTCCAGCTCCGGTGACTAAGACAACACGAGACATCGCTTCCCCCGATGGAGCGATTTCAGTTTGCACCGCGAGGGACACCAGTCAACCGAAAACAATCATCTTCGATCATCTAGAGCTGAATTCTTGACGTTTTTTATTGAGCAGATGATTGGATATGGTAGCATTGAAGCTGCAGTATCGAGGAAAGCGTCCGCCATGCGCACCACAACAGCTGAGCGCCACGAGATGATTTTGCGGCAGCTCAACGCCCAGGGCTTCGTGACGGTTCGGGACTTGACTGACGCTTGCGGAGCTTCAGAAGCAACATTGCGAAGGGATCTGGACAGGCTTGCGGAAAGCGGTCTCCTGGAGCGTACCCACGGCGGCGCGGCCCCACTTCGCCGCGCAGCACCGGAGCGCATCGACCTCATCGAGCCGGATGTCGATGCGCGTGCGACAAAGAACATGGCTGCCAAGCAGGCTATTGCGCGGGTGGCTGCAAGGCTTGTGTCGGGCGGCCAGACGGTGGCCCTCGATATCGGGACGACTACCTTCCAACTGGCGAAGGAACTATCCGAACTGCCAGTATCGATTTACACGACGTCCCTAAGGATCGCGGCGCTCCTCGCAAACGCGCGACCACACGTCTATTTACCCGGTGGCCTGGTGTCCGGCACCGAGCCGTCGATCATCGGAGCTCGCGCGGCGGATCACCTCAGCCAACTGAACTTCGACACCGTATTCATCGGCGCCTCCAGCCTCTCTGAAAACGGCGTGGTCTTCGACTATTCACTCGAGGACACCGAGAGCAAGCGCGTCCTTCTCGCCAACGCGCGGCGCCGAGTTCTTCTCATGGACAGCTCCAAACTCTCGCGCCTCTCGGTCGCCCGGGTCTGCGATCTGTCCGAAATCGACGTTTTCGTTTGCGACGCTGAGCCACACCCCAAGATACGCGAAAAGCTTGAGACATCGGGCGCCGAGCTTCTTCTCGCTAGCTGACCCCGGCTGCTTCAGGCCACACGTGACAGACAACAAGAGGAACCCACAATGGTCTTCGACTTCTTCGGAAACAGGAAAAAGGTCGTTGTCGCCATGGCACATATCGGGGCGCTTCCAGGCGCGCCCCTCTACGATGCCGACGGTGGAATGGACAGGCTCATCGCGGACGTCGTCACGGACATCGAGAAACTCCAGGACGGCGGCGTCGACGGCATCATGTTCGGCAACGAGAACGATCGCCCCTATCTGCTCGAGGCCAGCACCGAAAGTATCGCCGCGATGACGGCGGTGGTTCAAGCCGCCAAGCCGCATCTAAAAGTCCCCTTCGGCGTCAACTACCTCTGGGATCCGACCGCATCGGTTGCCATCGCGGCGGCCACCGGCGCCAGCTGGGTACGCGAGATCTTCACCGGCGTCTTCGCCTCCGACATGGGCGTCTGGGCGCCAGACGCAGCAAGTCCTGCGCGGCTCAAGGTCAATCTTGGCCGCAAGGACCTCAAGCTTCTGTTCAACATTAATGCCGAGTTCGCCCATTCGCTGGACCAGCGACCGATCGGTCTTCGAGCGAAGTCGGCAGTCTTCTCGTCGCTTGCCGATGCGATCCTTGTCTCCGGCCCAATCACCGGACAGCCGGCAGATGCCTCGGATTTGCGCACGGTGGTCGAGACGATTGAAGGCAAGGTGCCGGTCTTCGCCAATACCGGCGTCAATATCGACAACGTAGCCGAGGTGATGAGCGTTGCTTCGGGCTGTATCATCGGCACTCACTTCAAGATTGACGGCGACACATGGAACGCGGTGGACGCCGACCGGGTGAAGCGTTTCATGGATGTCGTGAACGGGCTGCGCTGACGATGGACTGCATCTTGGGTCTCGACATCGGGACGACGTCCACAACCGGGCTGCTGATTGCATTGCCCGACCGCGTGCTGGCCGAAGCCTCCAGACCGGTTGATCTGCACTCCATCGAACCGGGATGGGCAGAGGAAGACCCCGAGGAGTGGTGGTCCAATGTCCGGGCCATTGTTCCCGATCTGATCGCGAAATCCGGAATTGTGCCCGCGGATATCAAGGGCGTCGGCGTTTCTGGCATGCTTCCCGCTCTTGTTGCGCTCGATGCCGACGACAGGATCATTCGCCGCTCGATCCAACAAAGCGACGGCAGGAACGGCACCGAAGTCGCCGAAATCGCGGCCGAGATGGACGAAGCCGCCTTCGTCGCGAAAACCGGCAACGGCATCAACCAGCAGTTGATCGCGGCCAAGCTTCGTTGGCTCGAACGCCACGAACCCGAAGCCTTCGCCAGGATCGCGACGGTCTTTGGAAGCTACGATTTCATCAACTGGAAGCTGACAGGCGTTAAAGCCGTCGACCGGAATTGGGCGCTCGAGGCGGGCTTCACCGACCTCGCGACCGGCGAAATCGACCCGGAACTGATCGCCCTCGGGCACGTTGGAACGAGTGCCATCCCTCCGATCGTAGCGTCCCACGCAGTGACCGGTTTCATCACCGAAGGCGCGGCGGCGGCGACCGGTCTGCCCGCCGGCATTCCCGTGGCTGGTGGGGCGGCGGACCACATCGCCTCGGGCTTCGCTGCCGGCGTGACGCGTCCGGGAGACGTGCTGCTCAAGTTCGGCGGTGCCGCCGACATTCTGATCGCCACCCGCGAGGCGCGCCCAGATCCCAGAATGTTTCTCGATATGCATCTCGTGCCGGACCTTTACATGCCCAACGGCTGCATGGCTTCCGGTGGCTCGGCGCTGAACTGGTTCGCGAAGCGGATCGCGCACGGCGAACACGCGGCGGCCGAGGCCGCGGGGCTCAGCATCCATCAGCATCTCGACCGGATCGCGGCGAACGTGCCGCCGGGTTCGGACGGCGTGCTGATCGTCCCATATTTCCTGGGTGAGAAGACGCCTGTTCACGATCCCTCCGCCCGCGGCACCATCGACGGGCTCAGCCTGAATCACGACCTGCGCCACATGTGGCGGGCGCTCCTCGAAGGTTTCGCCTACGCCTTCCGGCATCATGTCGAGGTCTTCGCCGACATGGGGCATCCGAGCCGGCGATACTTCGCCTCCGATGGCGGTTCGAAATCGCGGCTCTGGATGCAGATCTGCGCCGATGTCCTGCAGGCACCGGTGCAACTGTTGACTGGACACCCTGGCTCCTGTCTCGGAGCGGCTTGGGTTGGCGCCATCGCGGCGGGCGTCACCGACGACTGGAACGGGGTCTCCCGCTTCGTCAGCTACGGCGAAGTCGTGGAGCCGATTGAGAGTAACGCTGCGGTCTACGACCATGGCTATGCCCGCTTCCGCGCGACCTACGAAGCCTTGAGAGATGTGCGATGAAAATAGCGGCGGTTGCCTGGGACATCGACGGCACGCTCGTCGACAGCGAACCGCTGCACCTCCGCGCCCTGCTTGCGGCGTCGAAGGCCGCTGGAGTGGATCTCACCGACTTGCCGGACACGCACTTCGTGGGTGTGAACATCAACGACGTCTGGCGCGAACTCGAACCCCGTTTCGCCGGCAGGATATCCAACTCAGCATGGCTGGAATATATCGAGAGTCACTACCACACCAATGCAGATGAACTCTTTCCGGTCTCCGGCGCGCTTGACGCCGTTCGGGCGTTCTCCGGCATGGGATTGCGGCAGGTTGCAGTCTCCAACTCCGGCCGCGGGATAGTCGATGCCAACCTGCGCGCGCTGGGGCTGACCGACCTTTTCGAGTTCTCAATTTCGCTGGACGACGTCACAGCACCCAAGCCGGATCCGATCCCATATGCTTTGGCTGCAAAGCGTCTGGACTTGGACCCCGCGCACATCCTTGCGGTCGAGGACAGCGAAACCGGAGCGAAGAGCGCCCACGCGGCAGGCCTTCCCGTGGCGTTTGTCGGACGCACTAAATCGAGCTTCAGTCGTTTCCCAATATCGGATCTGGCCACCCTGCCCGTGCAGATAGACGCTTCGCCAATTCTTGGACGCAGCCGCAGGGCCTAAGCCTGAATAAGCATCCAGGTGCTGAGGCAAACGACAGTCCTCCGCAAAGCTCGGCCATATGCCAAGCCAGCGCTTGGTTGCTGCTCACCACGGGTTTTCCGAGTTCGGCCTCGAGTTCATCGATCAAATCCAACGTCCGCAGGTTCGTGCAGGAAAGAAAAACAGCTCCCGTGTCGCCTCTGTGCCCAACCTCGAGCGCCGCGGCGCGGATCGACGCGAGGTCGATGCGAGCAACGCGTGCCTCCACTTCTTCGCCGAAACTAAGGCTTGCGGTCGTGGGAAAACCGGCATCAGCGAGCGCGGCGCTAACCGGGCGGGCAACGGATTCGATGTAGGGCGAGACGATGGCGACAGAGCGCGCACCAAGCGCATTGAGGGCGGCGCAAACCGCTGACATGGGATTTGTGACGTTGTGGACATCAGCCGCACCGCGGACCAGTTCTTCTACCCGTTCGGAGCCGATTAGCGTCGCGCCCGAAGTGCAGGCATACCCGATCACGTCAAATCGTGCGGCTGGTGGGAGGAGCGCTGCGGCAGCGGGAAGGGTCTCCTCCATAGTGGCGATGGTATCCGGTGTCAGTTCTGCACCACTGGGCACGCGTGAGACATGGATCGCTATGTCTGCAGCGCCAAACAAACGACGAAAGTCCTGCTCGATCGTTTCGTCAACCTGCAGAACGACGAGACCTAGTGTGGCACAGCCTCCGTTTCGGCTGGCGATAGTATAGGGAAAGCGGCTCATGGATTACTCCAGCACGGGAAGTTCCGCAGGGGCTCTGGCACTCAGAAGTTCAGGCCCCGTGTCGCGCAACACAAGGTTCTCCTCGTGCACCATTATCCGGCCCGGGGCCACCACAACACCCGGTTCGAGGGTGAGTACCATACCTTCGCGAAGCACGGTGTCATCAAGGGACGAGAGCGAGGGCCATTCAGTCAGCGACAGGCCAAGACCATGGCCAAAACGCCCGCCTGCGGGCACGGCGCCGGCGGCATCGAGCTTGCGAGCCATCACGCCGTGCAGATCCGAGGCACGCATGCCGGGTCGTAGTCCGTTGAGCGCGGCGTCTGTCGCTTCAAACAGCGCTGCATAGGCGCGGCGCGCAGCTCCGCTGGCTCGACCAATGGCAAAATTTCGGTCAAAATCACAGAAATAACCGTCGCGAACAGCCCCGGTGTCGAGCATCAATACATCACCCCGTTGCAGCCGGCGCGCCTCTGCCGGCGAGATCACATCGGTATAGCCGTCGGGTCCTGCAGCACCGGCGACATAGCTGACCCAGTCAGCGCCTTCCTCAAGGAGCGCAACCTGGAACGCCCGGAAAACGTCGTGGAGTGGGCGACCTGGCACCACGAACTCCGGGGCGCGCGCGAAGGCGGCATCGGCCACGCGGCATGTTGCCCGAATGCGCTCGACCTCCGCCTCCGACTTCACCTCGCGAACCCGATGGACAATGGAAGTCGCGTCCATGGTCTCGATGGGTGCTATGAGGTCGAGGAGCCGAGCATGATCGGCGAGGGGCATTCGAAGATGCGTTTCAGCGCCCATCGGCAAACCAAGCCGACCCCCGGGGCGCAAGAGGTCGCGCAGCGTGGCGTCGAGAAGGCCGACGCCATCGTCACGCGGGTCGGGCGACTCCCATGTGCGAATGTCCCGTATCCAAGTGCGAGCCATGAGTTCTGCCCCGATCGCTGGGATCACTGCCACTGGATCCCCGGTCGCGGGAACAAGTAGGAACCAAGGTCGCGCCGGGCTTTCCCAAAATCGGGTCAGGAAGCCCGTTACATACTGTACGTCGGGCGCCGTGGTCAGCAGGAGTACATCGATGCCTGCTCCGTTCATACCCCGTTGTATCGCCTCCACGCGCCGGCGATACTCAGAGATGGGAAACATCCATGAGGGTGCCTTCGTCACGCCATCGAATTCCCTCTTGAACCTCCTCGCGGCACCTCGGTTAAATCATATAACGCGGGCGGCTCGAACGGGGCCGGATTCGGTGGCTCCGAAGCAAAAGCAACTTCGACAAGACAGCTGAGCGCAGAGGGCCCTTGAGCGAGCGATGAGGTTGGCCGATCGGGCGTCAGCACATTCGGATTTCCATGTCTGCAGGTGCGAGGGTCGTTCGACCAGTCTGGATCGAGCCAGGCGCCGGTTGGCATCTTTACCACTCCGCGCAGAAGTCGGTCGTCAAGCTGCGCGACTGCGAAACAGGCGCCACGCGCATTGAAGAGGCGCACGGTGGCCCCCTCGGGAATGCCACGGTCGGCCGCATCTTCGGGGTGGAGGCGGCAAACCTGCCGGCCCCCGACCTTTCGCGAACGGCTAGTCGGTCCAAAATCCAGCTGGCTGTGCAGCTTGTCCGCTGGCTGGTGGCTAACGAGATGAAGGGGGAACTCGCTGATTGCTGCGGTTCCCAGCCATTCCCGCGGGGCTTTCCAAACCGGGTGTCCGGGCTGGCCGTCGAGTCTGAAACCTGCAATCGTCTCGCTGAAGATCTCAATCCGGCCGCTTGGCGTGGACAGGGGATACCCTAGCGGGTCGTTTCGGAAATCGGCGAGCAGTGTTATGGGATGCCCGGGCGGCGACAATCGAAGCATCCCGGTCTGCCGGAAGGTATCGAAATCGGGTAGGTCGTGGCCGTCTGCTCGCGCGCGCTCACGAATTTCTTTGTAAAACGCGGCTAGCCAAGCGGCCTGTTCGCGTCCTTCGGTGAATTCGTCTTCGAAACCTTGCTCGGCCTGCCCTGACCGCCGAACGCGACGCGCCAACGCTGCGAATATCTCATGATCACTGCGGGCTTCGCCCCAAGGTGAACAGGCGGCCGGCGACCAAACGATCGCGTCGTCGCGTGCTGCTGCTACGATATCGTCTCGCTCCAGCGCCATGGAGACCGGCAGCACTATGTCGGCGTGGCGAGCAGTGGCCGTCCAGACCTGTTCGTGGACGATCACTGTCTCAGCCCGTGCCCAGGCGCCGCGAAGGCGATTGAGATCCTGATGGTGGTGGAACGGATTTCCGCCTGCCCAGTAAACGAGGCGGATGTCGGGGTAGCACCTCACCTCACCGTTGTACCAGTAGGATCGGCCCGGATGAAGAAGCATGTCGGCGATACGCGCTACCGGTATGAAGCATTCTTCGGAAAACGCGGCCGGGCGCGGCAGTGAAGGCCAGCGAAGTCGCGCGCGGTGGCGACCGACTCCACCGGTCGCACCGAGGCCAACACCGAAGCCACAACCTGTCCGTCCAACGTCACCGAGCATCGCGGCAAGTATGACAAGCATCCAGACCACGTGCTCGCCATTCTCTTGGCGCGTCAGCGACCAGCTGGCATTGACGAGCGTCGGCTGGGTAGCCATCCGCCTCGCTAGCGAACGGATTTCGGGTGCAGGTAAGCCCGTGAGCGCTTCCGCCCAAACCGCGTCCTTTGGCTGGCCGTCACTGGTGCCGGTTAGATAGGGCAAAAAATTCTCGAACCCCGTGCAGTGGGTGGCGAGAAAGTTGCGGTCGTGCAGGTCCTCTTCCTCAAGCGTATGGGCGAGCGCGAGCATCAGCGCGAGGTCAGCGCCGGGACGCAGCGGGAGCCATTCCGCTCCGAGTTCGAAGGCGACGTCGCCTTTGTCCGGACCGATGCAAATTATGGATACGCCGGCGGCGCGCGCCGCTCGCAAGTCGTCTGCGAGATCATGGATCATCGCCCCGCCCGCCTCGACCTGGGCGTTGCCGGCGGCCATGCCACCGAAGGCTACGACGAGGCTGGCGCCCTCGGCGATCGCCCTCCACGAGGTATGTGCGCGCAAAAGTTCGCCCATCGGGGCGACAACATGGGGGAGGATGACTTCGGCCGCGGCGTAGCTGTAGGAGTCCCGCGAAAATGTGGCGCCGCCAAATAGACGGAAGAAGCGCTTGAGCTGGCTTTGAGCATGGTGAAATCGCCCTGCGCTGGCCCAGCCGTAGGATCCGGCATAGATCGCATCATGTCCATGTGCGTCCCTGATGCGTTCCAGCTCCGTCGCGACGAGGTTGAGCGCGGTGTCCCAAGAGACTTCCACGAAACCATCGTAGCCGCGTCGGTCCCGCCGACCACCTTCCAGATTTTCCCAATAGCTTCTGCGGACAGCCGGGCGCCTAACGCGCGAAGGGCTGGTCCGGCACGCCAGCATCTCACGTCCGATGGAGGAGGGGGCTGGGTCGCCAGGTACGCCTTCGAGGCGCATCGGTTCACCGTCTTCGCCAAGGACGATACGGTAGGCACCCCAGTGCGCTCCAGTCAGAGCGCCGGGCGTTCGGGTCATGTCGAAACGGCCTCCGCCTGTGTCGACGTCAGGGTCCCGATGTCCTCGGCACGGCCCTCACTTGCCACAACCATGCATGTCGCATCGGCCGGTAGGGGCATCGCCACCAGCGCGGCGAGCCCTGCAGCCCCGCTCGGTGTTGTGCGTATCCCATGCCGGGCAAAAAGCGCCACCGCCGCCTCGGCGTCGCCGTCGGATACCGTGACAAAGGCGTTGGCGTCGAAGCGGAGCGAGTCGAAGGCAATAAGTGAGGCGTCCTTGCAGTCGAGTCTACCCATGTTTGAGACCGGTCCTTCGGCGTGGACGAGCCGTTCCGCTCGCGCACTTCGCATCAGGCAGTCAGCAGCCTCCGGCTCCACAACGGTGATATGGGGCTGCACAGACCAGTACATTCGGATATGGGCCGCCACTGCACCAGCGAGGCCGCCTACTCCGGCCTGAAGAAGCACGTGAGTTGGCCAATCACCCAGTTCGGCGAACCTCGCGCGGCACTCGTCGGCCAGTACGGTGTAGCCCTCCATCACCAGAGCGGGGGGACCGATATATCCCTCCCATGAGCCGTCGGCGAGAAGAATTCCCCCCTTGCCTTCGGCGAGCTCCTGAGCCCGCACGACCGCGTCCTCATAGCTGCCTGCGACACGCTCGACGGTGCCGCCAGCGGCCCGGATGCGGTCGGCGAAATCCTCCGATACCGAAGCGTCGAGGACGATCACGCTTTGGGCGCCGAAAATCCGCGCGCCGGTCGCCACCGACAGTCCGTGGTTGCCTGCCGTGGCAGTGATGAACGTCAGCCCTGCCGCGTGCGTCTTTGCTTTTGGTGCGCAGGGATCGTCCGTACTCGCCAGATCGCACAGGATCCGCGCGACGGCGAAGACGCCGCCCAAAGCCTTGAAGCTGCCAAGTCCCATGCGAGCGGTCTCGTCCTTGACCCACACACGGCGGGCTCCGAGTTCCAACGCTAGAGACGGCATGTCCGCCAGCGGCGTCGGCACATATGCGGGGCAGTGTTGGATGAGTGACTTCGGCCGATCCGGCGAGACGCGGAAGGCCCGTTCGGAGGTGGCTGGGCGGGCGGCTTTGTTATTGAACAGCATAGGAGAATGTTACACGAGGCAGAAGCGAGCCGGTGGACATGCAAGCGCCCAATTTTGAGGCGCTCGCGTCAGAGAGGCCCAGCCAGATGCGGTGTAGCGAGCGCGCAACTAGAGTGGCACGTCGAGGCTGACCTTGGTGCGGTCCATCACCACGGAGGTACGGAACCGCTTCACATTCGAGTCTTCGAAGAAAAGCCGGTGCGTGATCTTCTCGTAATCTTCCATATCCTTCACGAGGACAATCAGGGCGAAGTCCGCCTCGCCTGTGATGTAGTAGCATTGCTGAACTTGCGGCTCGGCCTTCACCTTGCGCCGGAAGTCGTCGATCTGGTCGATCCGTTCGCGCTCGAGTTCCACCAATATCATGATTGTCATGGTGTAGCCGACGGCCTTGGGAGCAATGCGTACTCCCTCGGCCTGGATCACGCCGGTTTCTCTGAACACGCGGATGCGCCGTTGGACCGTGGCAACGGAAAGGCCAGTCTCGTATGCGATGGTTTCCAGTCGTTCGCGCGCATTGGCTTGCAGAAGCCCCAGGATGATCAGGTCTGAATCGTCGATCTTGCGCATTTCCTGCACACCCTATGCATTGCGATGGTACGGGCTCCACTGTGTCATTAGGACACGGTGGTCGCGCTGAAGGAACTAGATTCCGCCAGTGACGGCGCGGCACAGCAGGACAGGCTGTCACTCGCCGACCGCCAATACGGGCGTCTTGGATGCGTATTGCCACTGGCGTCCGGGAACGGCCGCGATCAAAGCGCGCGTATATTCGTGTTGAGGGTCGGCGAAGAGCGCCTCGGTGGGTCCGGTCTCCACAACCTCGCCGTACCTCATGACGGCAAGGCGGTCGCACACTTGGGCCGCCACTCGAAGGTCATGTGTGATGAATACCATCGAAAGGGACATCCGCTTCCGGATGTCGTCAAGAAGAGTCAGGATCTGGGCCTGGATCGAGACATCAAGGGCCGAAACAGGCTCGTCGGCCACCAAGACTTCTGGTCCGGGGGCCAAGGCGCGCGCGATGCCGATCCGCTGGCGCTGACCGCCGGAGAATTCGTGTGGGAAACGATCGTAGGCTGCAGGATCAAGACCAACGAGCGCAAGAAGCTCGCGGGTGCGCGCCTCGGCTTCTGCCCCCGAGACACCTGAAAGCAAAAGTCCCTGCGACACGATCTGGCCGACCTTGCGGCGGGGGTTGAGCGAGGCGTAAGGGTCCTGGAACACCATCTGCACCCGCGCGCGCCAAGGGCGCATCTGCGCCCGGCCGAGAGGCCGCAGGTCGACGCCATCGAGTTCGATTCGTCCCGCCTCGGCATCGATGAGCCGCACGAGACAGCGGGCGACGGTAGATTTGCCCGAGCCACTTTCGCCAACGATACCAAGCGTCTCGCCTCGCTGAAGCTCGAAGCAAACCTCCTTCGCGGCCGCCACGACGCGGGTCTCACTCATCAATCCGAAGAAGCCGCCGCCTTGTCGGTAGGTTTTGGTCAGTCCGTCGACCCGGAGCACCGTGTGGTCGTCACGAATGCGCGGAGGACGCGGCGTGAGACTCGGCACGGCAGCGATCAGCGCCCGTGTGTAGGGATGTGCGGGGGCATTCAACACGCTTGCTGCAGAACCGGCCTCGACCACCTCCCCGTTCTGCATGACTGCGACACGATCGGCGACGTCGGCCACGACTCCAAAGTCGTGCGTAATGAGGAGGACCCCGGTACCGTGGGCTGTCTGCATTTCCTTGATGAGTTTGAGGATCTGAGCCTGCGTAGTGACGTCGAGCGCTGTCGTCGGTTCATCGGCAATCAGAAGCCTTGGTTTGAGTGCGAGCGCCATGGCGATCATCGCGCGCTGGCGTTGGCCGCCCGATAACTCGTGCGGATAGGCGGCATAAATCCGCGAAGGATCGGGGAGATGGACGTCCGCGAAAAGCTCAAGCGCTCGCTGCCGCCGCTCACGCGCCCCTAGGGGGGTATGGACGCGGTATACCTCGTCAATCTGACGGCCGATGGTCATGACAGGGTTCAGCGCCGTCATCGGCTCCTGGAAAACCATCGAAATGCCGGCCCCGCGTATTGCGCGCATCCGGCCATTGGAAGCACGGACAAGGTCTTCGCCATTGAAGAGGATCTCACCCTTCGAAACGCGGACATGCGGCGGAGGCAGAAGCCCCATCACCGCACGGCCGGTCAGCGACTTGCCCGATCCGCTCTCGCCGACGACACAGAGGACTTCGTTTGCGGCAACCGTTAAATTGGCGGCCTGAACCGCGTGGATTCGCTCTGAACCGGTCGGAAGCGCGACATGCAGGTCGCGGATATCGAGAAGTGGTGGACTGGTCATTCGCGGTCCCTCAGACGGGGGTTCAAGGCGTCGTTCAGGCCCTCGCCCACGAGGTTGATCGCGAGTACTGTCAGAAGAATGGCGATACCCGGGAACGTGCAGACCCACCACGCCGAACGCAGAAGTGTCCGGCCGGAGCCGATCTGGAGCCCCCAGCTCATCACGTTGGGATCGCCGAGACCGAGGAATGCCAGCCCGCTTTCGATCAGAATGGCAGTGGCGACCATAAGCGACCCGATCACGATGATCGGTGACAGGCAGTTCGGAAGTATCTCGCCGAGAATGATGCGTCCGTTGCTCATTCCGACGGTGTGGCATGCAAGCACGAACTCGCGGTTTCGCAGGCTCAGGAATTCGCCCCGTACAAGGCGCGCGACGCCGGGCCAGGAAACGATAGCGATTGCGATGACGATGCTCTGGATGGAGGCGGTGAGGATCGCCACGAGCAGGATCGCGAAAATGAAGGACGGGATGGTCTGGAACATCTCCGTCGTTCTCATCAGCAGGTCATCGATCCAGCCGCCGTAATAGCCGGCCAATGCTCCAGTGACGGCACCGATGCAAACAGCGACAAGGGTGGCAACCATACCGATCATGAGGGACGTGCGGGCGCTGTGAGCTATACCCGCGGCAAGGTCACGCCCAAGCTGATCGCTACCCAGCAGGAAACCGTTCTGCAGGGGAGGTGACATGGGTGTGCCAGCAAGTCTGAACGGATCGCTTGGAAAGAGAAGCGGCGCAGTCGCCGCGAGCAGTATCACGAGTCCGAGCAGGATCAGGCCGAGAACGGCGGATCGGTTTCGCCGGTAGAGGCGCCAGAATTCGAACATGGTCAATTCACCTCGATCCGGGGGTCAAGCAGGGAGTACACGAGGTCCACAACCAGGTTCACCGCGACGACGAGGAGTGCGGACAGAAGAAAGATGCCCAGTAACAGGTTCAGATCGCGCGAGAACAACGCCTCGAATGCAAGCATGCCCAGCCCAGGCCAAGCGTAAACGGATTCGACAATGACGGAACCTCCTATGAGCGCCCCCACCTGGACACCCGCCATGGTGACCACCGGCAGCAGGGCGTTGCGCAGGACATGGACGAACATAATCCGTCGTTCTGTCAGGCCCTTGGCACGCGCCGTCACGACATAGTCCTGCCCGGCCTGTTCCAGCAGCGAAGAGCGCATCAGTCGTGTGTAGAGCGCAAGGTAAAACAGTGAGAGCGTGATCGTCGGCAGCACGAGGTGGTGGGCGATATCCACGATCCGGTCCCAACCGGAATAGAACATGGCGATGTTCTCCATACCGCTCGTCGGGAACCAGCCAAGATTGAGGGAGAATACCACGATCAACATTAGCCCAACCCAGAACAGCGGCGTTGCATAGGTTATGAGCGCGAAAATCGAGATCGCTGTGTCGCGCCAGGTGTTGAGGCCCGTCGCGGCCGCGAGACCGAGGAGAATTCCGAAGCCCACCGCAAGAAAGATGGTACTGACCATCAGAAGCAGCGTCGGCACGACCCTTTGCAGCACCAATTCCGAAACCGGCATGTCGTGACGAAAGGAGTAGCCGAGATCAAACATAAATACGTTGCCCAGGTAACGGACGAGTTGGACAGGCAGCGGCTGATCGAGACCAAATTTGGCGCGAAGCTCGGCCATGTACTCGGGCGTCGCCGAGCCCGACTCACCGGCTAGAACGTCGACAGCGTCTCCTTCGGCCAGCTGAAGCAAGAAGAAGTTCACGACAACGATAGCCAGAATAATCGGCAGCGACTGAAGCAAACGCTTGAGCACGTAACGAAGCCGGCGGACAGTGTGAGACATAGGCGTGGTCCACTGAAATGCCGCCGACCTCCGCTGTGAAAACGGGGCCGGCGGCAGGCGGCAGGAGATTATTCGTCGATCCAGACGTCTTCGAAACTGCTGAACGGACCCGTACCCGAGACATCGAGTCCCTTGAGCTTCTCATTGTAAACAGTCAGGAATTCCATCTCGAAGAGATTGGTCACTGGCATGTCATCGGCGAGGATCTCCTGCATGCGGGCATAGATTTCTCCGCGCCGGACAGGGTCGGGCTCGGTGGAACCGGCAGACAGGAGTTCGTCCACTTCAGGGTTTGAGTAGCGCGCGCCGTTGACAAAGTGGGTGCCTGGACGAATTTGATCCGTCCCGTAGTGTCGGTGCACGCCAAGCACCGGGTCGGAAAGCTGGTAGAAATAGTTGACGTTGAACTCGTAATCATAGTCGGCATAGATGCGGTTCAACCAGGTCGGGACGTCCTCGTAACGCAGGTCCACCTCGATCCCGACGTCACCAAGCGCCTGCTTGATGTACTCGCCACTGCGCTGCCAGTTCTCGCCATAGGGTATGAGGTCGAGCGTAACTCGCGCGCGAACCCCGTCGGCATCAGGCAGGATGCCGGCCGCATCCATCGTGGCAATCGCAGTCTCGGGATCGGCAACAGGCGCATAGTTGCGCTGTGGACCGGAGTAGAGGCCAGTGGCAGCGAAGTTGGTGGAAAGCGCGCTCGTTGCGGGCTTTCCATAGCCAAAGAAGATGTTCTCGATCAGAAAATCCCTTCCAATGGCTTGGGAAACCGCTCGGCGCATCGCGGGGTTGTCGAACGGCGGAACCTTGGTGTTGAACTCGATCAACGACATCGAGTTGATCATCCCGTAGCCGTCTGTCGTAACGGCAAATCCGTCGGTATCGCGAAGTCGCACCGCGTCGATGTTGGGAATCGCGTCAAGACCGGCATACATCACCTCGCCGTTCTCCAATGCAGCCGTGCGGGTCGATGCGTCCGGTATGAAACGCGCCACCAACCTTTCGAGATAAGGGCGGTTCGGCTTCCAGTAGTCTTCGTTGCGGTCGAGACGGATATATTGCCCCTTGCGCCATTCGACGAACTTGAAGGGGCCGGTTCCAATAGGCGCGTTGGCGATATCTGCGTTGCGGATGTCCTGACCTTCGAGCAGATGCTTCGGCAACATTGGCGACTCGTAAGCCGAAAGCGACCGCAGCATGTAAGGGGCGGGGTTCTCAAGTCGGAATATTGCCGTGTGCGCATCGGGTGTCTCGATCGCCGCGACTTCGCGGAAAGAGTTGGGACCGCGCGGGTGATATTTCTTGAGCACCTCCAAGATTGTGAATTGCACATCGGACGAGGTGAAGGGGGCGCCATCGTGCCAGGTCACACCCTGTCGCAGGTTGAATGTGACGGTCAGACCATCTTCCGAAACCTCGTAGCTCTCCGCCAGGTTTGGGACGATTGAAAGGTCGGGTGCATAGTCAAAAAGCCCTTCGTAGACCTTTGGCGCCACGAAGCCGATTGGCCCCGAGGTGGAGATGTAATTGGCCAGACTGGGTGGTTCGGGTTGAACCAGATATACGAGCGTGCCGCCTGGTGTCTGCGCCGAAGCCGTGCCTGCCACAAGCAGGGCGGCCGCCGCGGCAAAACAGGTCCTCAACCAACTCATGCCCATTTAGTGCTCCTTTGCCATGTGGGCGTGGCGCATCGCGCTACATCACCCTGTTCCTGTTGATGTCTTGATAATAGCGACGGATTCTGACGCGAATCGAGCGTCTGAAGCCAGCATGATGAAAAGCTTTTCCATATATTCCTCTGATACTGACTGAAACAAGGCGAATTCTAACGGCCAGTCATGAGACGTGAACGTCCCGGTCAGACCTTGCTCGAAGACCGTCACACCTGGTGGGCTTCTTCTGCGACGGGTGGATCGAGGAGCAGAGGCGACGGCCGATTTCTTCGCAGCGCGGCGTAGCGAAGCACACAACAATTCCTGATTGCGGTGCGCGCCGCGATCTGACGCCGATGCGGGCCGACAAGGTTCGAAAAACAGCCGTTGAAGAGCGACTGCGTTGCACAAACGGACGAACGCGCTTGAAAAAGCCGCGTAGGCTTTTAACAAAGAAACTCTCGGAAACTGGAGTTCCCCCGGTTTCGTGGACACCCTTTGACTGAAGTGGAAAGGTGTTCAGA
>Ga0076930_100714_pt1 | contig 26345 bp, 29 predicted proteins | sample HotLakConsoUCCRE_FD_71149 | JGI IMG/M metagenome (GOLD analysis project Ga0076930, IMG submission 71149) | Hypersaline microbial mat communities from Hot Lake, Washington, USA - Hot Lake Consortium UCC-RE (version 3) (version 3) ...
CAGCGGGGTTGAGTTCCGCGACGGTGTCCGCCAACTTCAAGCTGCCGCCTGATCATGCGTCACCAACTTCTGCGCATATCTCGAAATTCACCAAATCCGCGCAGTCATGAGGTCCAGAGAATATCGGCCCGGAGAGACCGCTTCCGGCCCTCCCGGCACAGAGGCCGGTGCTCAGCCCCTCCTGCATAACCCTCGAAAACAACGGAAAAATCCGGCCGCAGCCGGATCGGGAGAACGCTTTCGCGGGGGCAAATGGCGGAGGGGACGGGACCGGGATCGGACGTTCTTTTGTGGATGCCGCTCGGTTTGCAAGGAATTTCTGATCGTCCGGACATGTGATCGAGTGCGTTCTTTTGTCAGGCCTGTTCAGTGCGGCTGACATGGCGCCGCTGGCCGGGATGGTGATGCGCGGACCGGGGCCAAATCTCCAACAGCGAGCTCGAAGCTCGGAGAACGTCTCTGGTTTGCCCGACCCGGATCATTTCGATCATTTGCCCATTCGGATCATGCCTTCCTCACAACTCGGTGGTCCCGATGTCTGCCCGCCGCCCTTTCAGGCGCCGATCAGCACCGGGCCACGATAGTCCTCGTCCCGCGTCAGCATCGCCCAGATGCCGCGCGCCATCTTGTTCGCCAGTGCCACCGCGACCACAGAGAGCGGCTTTCGCTCGAGCATCCGCGCCAACCACGAGCCCTTCGGAGAACCTCGCCGCGTGGCCCATCGGATCACGGCCATGGCTCCGGTGATCAGCAATCGTCGGATGTCGCGCTGCCCCATCTTCGAGGTCTTTCCGAGCCGCTGCTTGCCGCCGGTGGAATGCTGCCTCGGCACCAGGCCGAGCCAGGCCGCGAAGTCGCGCCCACGCCGGAAATGGTCCATAGGCGGCGCGAAGGTCTCGACGGCGAGTGCGGTGATCGGGCCGACGCCGGGCATCGTCCGCAGCCGCCTGGGCATTTCAGCTTCGGACGACATGGCCTCGATCCTTGCTTTCAGCGCTTTGAGCCGATCCGTCAGGTGCGCAAACTGCTCGAGGAGCATCCGGCAGATGTCCCGGGCCAACTCTGGCATGTCCGTATCGGGATCCTCCACGACTTTCGCCAGGCGCGGCACGAACCCGATGCCCGTGGGCGCGACATGGCCGAACTCGTAGAGATGCGAGCGCAGCGCGTTCACCGTCTCGGTGCGTTGTTTCACGAGCTGCTCCCGCGTCCGGAATGCGATGGCGCGTGCCTGCTGGTCGGACGTCTTCGGCTCGACGAACCGCATGGTCGGCCGCAGCGCCGCCTCGACGATGGCCTCGGCGTCGGCCGCGTCGTTCTTCTGCCGCTTGATGAACGGCTTGACGTAATGCGGCGCGATCAGCCGGACCTCATGCCCGCTGCGCGCCAGCTGCCGTGCCCAGTGGTGCGCGCTGGCGCAGGCCTCCATTGCCACGCGACACGGCCGCTGCTCCGCCATGAACCGCATGAACTGCGGTCGCGACAGCTTCTTGCGGAACAGCACGGACCCGTCCCCTGCGGCGCCATGCACCTGGAACACGTTCTTTGCGAGATCGACGCCGATGATGGTAACCTCTCCCATGGATGCCCTCTCCTTCAGCTTGTGCGTTGACACGGCAAGCATGGCACATTGCGATGCCGTCAGGGGAGAGCGGCATCCACCCCATCTCCACCCTAAGTCATTGTTATGGTTAAGTTGTTGAATTATTCGAGCGTTTAGGCGGCATCCACCGCATCTCCATCAGTGGCAATCTGGGTGTCCGGGACATTGCCGTTGCCAAGCGTGCGGCGCTTCGGGGATGGTCGAGTCAGAGGCCAAGGGACAATCTGACGGTCAAGGACCCTCGGGCCTGAGGCCGCGCAGGAAGATGTCGATGGCTTCGGATCTCAGGCCCGGCCCGACGCGCGGCGAGGCGCCGAATAGCGCTCCGTGCAGGACCATGCCGTCGACGAGGCTTGCCAGCGCCCGCCCGGCCGAGCGCGTGTCTAGGTCGGGGCGTACCTCGCCCACCGTCAAGAGATGCGTGAGCGCTGAGGCATAATGGTCGCCAAGGCCGTCGAAATGCCCCGACAGTGTTCGGGCGACATCGCCGCTCGCGAGACCCGGACCATACACCTCGAAGAACACGCGGATGAGCGCCGCCTCATCCTCGGGCACCTCCATTGCGCCGCGCAAGCCGTCCAGAAAGGCCTGAAGCGACGGCGGCCGCGCCTCCGCGCGCAGCCGCTCGGCCATGCGCCCGAAATACCGGTCGATCATCGCCTCGGCGACGGCCTCCTTGTTGGCGAAATAGAGATAGAGCGTGCCCTTACCCAACCCGGCGGCCGCGGCAAGATCGGCGATCGTCGAAGAATGATAGCCCTTTGCCGCGAAGGTCTTCACGGCGGCTTCGAGTATCGCGGTCTGCATCGCGTCGCGATCGACGATCTTCGGCATCCAGAGCCCTTCCCATCAAAACCGGTCCCGCGTCATGGAACGAAAATGACTGGACGTCCAGTCATTATCAGGATTATGGCTGACCGGTCAGCCATAATAACACGAGGATCCCGCCTATGCCCCCCACAGCCGAGCCGCGGTGTCGCGGCACCCATAGCGCCGAAGGGCAGGTGACATGGCACTATTCAGGGCGCATCGACGGTCTGGTCGGCACCGGTGCGACCGGTGCGGAACGCGCGCTCGGCTACGGCAGCGCGGCGGTTCTGACGCTGCTGATCGTGGGTGACGACCTTCTGCGGGTGGAGCCTGTCGCGCAGGCGGGATGGCAGGTCGCGCTGCTGGCCCTCTTCGCGTTCGACATCGCGGGCGGCGCAGTGGCGAACATGCTGAATTCCTGCAAGCGCCTTTATCATTCTCCGCCGCGGCCCGAGGAAGGCGCGATCTTGCGCGCGCTGAAGAACCCGAGGCTCTTCACCGCCCTGCACGTCCACCCCTTGCTGATCGTCTGGGCCTTCGGCGGATCGCTCGCCCATGCGGCGATCTGGTACCTTCTGCTGCAGGTCGCGGTTTGGGGGGTGCTGGCCACCCCGCTCTACCTGCGGCGCGCGCTCGCGACCGCGGTGTCGATGCTGGCCATCATCGGCGCGCCGCTGGTCCTGCCGCTGGGGGCCGGACTCGGCTGGGTGGTCCCGGCGCTGTTCGTGAAGCTGGTCCTCGCCCATGCCGTGCGGGAGGAACCCTATGCCGCGCCGTCGCAACTGGCCCTGTCTTCGCGATGAGCGGCGCGTGCGTGGCGGGCGGGATGAAGGGCACCCGGGGCAGGCCCACGGTTCTGGTCGCGGGTGCCAGCGGCTATCTCGGCCGCCACCTTGTCGCCGAGTACAAGGCGCGCGGCTGGCAGGTGCGCGCCCTGGTCCGGAGCAGGGAGGCGGCGCGGCGGGCGAGCCTCGACCCGGATGACATGTGCCTCGCCTCCGCGACCGACCCCGCGCGCCTCAGCGGCGTGATGGACGGCGTCGACCTTGTCATCTCGGCGCTCGGGATCACCCGGCAGCGCGACGGGCTGAGCTACCGTGCCGTTGATTTTCGCGCGAACGCGAACCTTCTCGACGAGGCGCTGGCCACGGGCGTAAAGCGCTTCGCCTATGTGCACGTGCTCAACGCCGAGGCGATGGCCGGTGTGCCGCTCGTCAATGCGAAGCGCGCCTTCGTCGAGCGCCTCGCGCGTGCTCCGATCCCCGTGACCGTGGTCTGCCCCTCGGGCTTCTTCCCGGACACGGAGGCCGTTCTCGACATGGCGGCCTCCGGCCGGGTCTGGCTTTTCGGCAACGGGGGCCGGCGCCTCAACCCGATCCACGGTGCCGACCTCGCCTCGGCCATGGCGGATGCGATCGACGAAGGGCGCGAGAGGCTCGACATCGGCGGGCCGGACATCCTCAGCCAGCGCGCTCTTGCCGAACTGGCCTTCGCCGCGATCGGGCGTCCGGCCCGGATCACCTGCCTGCCCGACGCGCTGCGGCGCATCGCGCTGCGCGCCCTGGCAATCTCCCCTCCGGTCTCGCCGGCAGGCCCCGCCAGGTTCTTCCTGACCGCCATGGGCCTCGACATGGTCGCGCACCCTCACGGCACCCGCCACGTCGCAGACCATTTCGCCACGGTGCTGCATGCGCGCCGTAGCACGCCGGAAGATGACCCTGCAGCCTGTCCGGCACGCGACTTGTGATCGATTCCGGCTTGCACCTCGAGGGGTGCAAGGGGCTCGAGGCATGGAAGGGGCGATGAATGGGTCGATCCCGGTCGCGAACGGCGGCGAAGAGAACGGGACCAGCAGCACGACTTCTGCAATGCGCCCGCCGCCGGACGAAGCCGCGAGCGCGTCACAACTCCTTGAAGTATCGAGCTACTGGCCACTTCTGGAACCCGAAGTTCTCATAGGCGCGTCGGGCGGGTGAGTGCCCGGAATCGTCAATGGTCTCGACCATGATCATCCGCATCCCGGCCGCGCGGATGTGCTCCTCCGCGAACCCCATCAGTCGCCGGCCGATGCACCTGCGCTGGTGCTCGGGCGAGACGGCAAGGATGTAGATCTCGCCCATCCGGTCGTCGGCGTGGACCCGGATACCGATGAACCCGACCGGTTTCGCGCCGCGGCGGGCCAACCAGATGTTTTCTGGCTCGGTGTCCAGGAGCGTCGCGACATCTGCTCTCTGCCGCGCCTCCCATCCGTCCGGGTAGAACGTGTCGTAGACGAAGCCCGGCACGTCGTGCCGCGTTTTGGCGAAGACCGGCGTCGAGGCGGCGATGGCAAGATCGATCACCGCCTGCCGGTCGCCCGGGCGGAAGGGCGCGATCCCGACGTCGTCCCCGTCGATAGTCTTTTCCGGCTGCCGGCCGTTGCGTCCGGCGACCTCTCGAAGATGGCGCTGCCCGCGCGGGCTCAGGCGATAGCCGACCTCGAGGCTCTCGGTCAGCCCCAGCTCTTTCAAGCTGCGCACGCGACGTTTGAACGCCGGCTTGTCCATGCCTGTCTCAGTGGCAAGTTCTCCCGCAGGGCGGCCAGGGTGCCGGCCGATCAGATCGAGGACGCCGCGTGTCCACGCGCCGCCGCGGTTGCGGCGGTCGAGCCGGTCGAGCGCGGACGAGATCGCCGCGAGAGCGTCGGTATCGAGATCGTCGTCAGCCGCCAGTGCCCGCCGGTTGTCTGGTCTGTCGAGTCGGAAGTCGATCCGGTAGAGGCGGCCGGGCCGGTCGCCCAGCTCTGCGAGCAAGGTGGCACGATCCCGTGCCCCGGCCGCACGCGCGTCGGACTCCGAGATATCGTCACGCGACACCTCGCGCAGGTCTTCGATGACCAGCTCTCCGACCGCAGTGCGCAGGCGACCGTGTGGCTTGACCGTCGGGCGACGCCAGACACGGAAGGCTGTCGTCACCTCGCCCAGTTCGATGGCGTTCAGAATGTCCTTCTTGAAGAGCATCCTTCAGCTCGTGTTTCTCCGGCGGATCACTAGAACACCCTCTGCCGTCCGCCAAGTGGTCTTCGCCTCGATCGGCGTTCGCCTTTCGGCTGCCTGTTCTGCGCTGGCTTCACAGGACCCATGCCAGTCTTCCCGGCATAGCGCGTCGACCAAGACGATCTGGTCAACCCGGAGACCAATGTCGCGGAGTTGCTTGTCGTCGAAGCCAGGAAAGAGATCGGTCGCACGGACGTAGCGCGGCTTGCAAATCCCGACGAAGATCGAACGAAGACCATTGATAACCGCGCGGCCGACATGGCGTGATTCGGCTCGGCCGCTTGCCTGCTCCGCGGGCCATGAAGCCTCTTGCGGCGTGTTTCGCCCGCGCGGGTGACCAACGCTGCTCATGTGTCCGGCCGCAAGAACAGCCGCCGGACGTCGTCGTTCGCACTCGTATGCGGGTCCAACGGAACCCAGATCTCGACAGCGCCCACCTCGTCCAGCGGATCATAATCGGCAGGGTAGAGTTCGAAATCCGGCGCGGGCGCGGGCACGAGTCCGTTCGACGACAATCCGCGATCCCAGACCGCCATCACCGTGTCGCGCAGGGTGGCGGCACTGCCGCGATGCTCGAATACCGCGTAGGTGGCGGCTTCGATCCGCAGGCTCTCGAAGTCCGGGGAAAACATGGCATCCCTGTCGATCTCGACCGCGGCCATGTAGGCGAAGGTGCCGTCTTCATCCGGCGCGAAACAGATGCCGTAGTTTTGCTCGTCAACGCGACCGACAATCTCTTCGAGACGTGGAACGAACTCCGCCCATTGGCCCGGGATCGCGCCGTTCGTCTCGATCGTGTAGCGCTTGACAAGGCCGGCGACTCTGAACGCTCCGCGTGTCGTGAAGCGAAGCGGTTTCGGTGTATCGGATGTGGCGGTGTTCATGACGAGAGCCTCCTGTAGTCGAGTTGCGATGGGGGCGGACCCGGCTCTGACCCGCCCAGGCGTTAACCCGAGGACGGCTTCGAAGCTGCGGGAGAAGCTCGCCTGTGACTCATACCCACAGCACATCGCCACATCGATGATCGCATGGCGCCCGCTCCCTAGCAGAGCAGCCGCTTCGGTCATCCGACGACGACGCGAGTATTGGATTGGCGGGATCCCGAAACACGCCGAGAATGCACGGCACATGTGGTAGCGAGAAACACCCGCGGCGGCCGCGATCTCGTCGAGATCGAGTTCCTTGCGCAGATTGGTCTCAATGTACCATAGCGCAGTCTGGGCCAAGGACTCTGTCACCGGAGATTTTCCCTCTTGTCCGCTTGGCACTGGATAGCTGTTCAGCGCCGACCTTGTTTTACAGATCTTGCGCTTCATTCGCCGCTTCCGTCGGTGCGCGCCCAGCCAGTCGGCCCCACCGGCGAGCCTGCTTGACGTGGCACGTCCAATCTTATAGTTTGTTATATCGAACGAATTAATAAGGTGCAAGATGCAGGTGATGATCGCGGGTGGCGGAATCGCAGGTATGGCATGCGCCATCGCGCTGCAACGTCAGGGAGCGGACGTCGTCGTCCACGAGTCGACCGAGCCAGCGGACGCCCAACAGGGACTGTTCCTGAGCCTCGCCAGCAACGGGCTGAACGCACTTCAGGATCTCGGGCTACCTGAACTTGTGGATCGGCTCGACGCGATCCCGACGCCGTGGATGACGTTTCACACCAGCGACGGCCGGCAACTCGCGCGGGTGCCCATGGGACTCGCTGAGGGCCCGGAGCCCGTCACTGTGATGCGCGCGGACCTTTGCCGGGCGCTCACGGAGGCCGCCCAGTCGGAAGGCGTCATGATACAGCGCGGGTCGAAGGTCACTGGCTATCGGACGGTCGAAAACGGCGTTGCTGTTCGGCTTGAGGACGGAACCGATACGAATGCGTCTCTGCTAGTCGGCGCCGACGGAATTCACTCGCGGATTCGCCAAGCGATGCCCGGGAACGCGGCGCAGCCTGCGTACTCAGGACTGGTGAACTTCGGAGGCGTCGTGCCGGGCACATCTCTCGACACCACGAAGGGAGACATGCGCATGGTCTGGGGGCACGAAGCCTTTTTCGGCTACACCGTGCGCCCCGGAGGCGAAGCCTGGTGGTTCGCCAATATTGCCGTTCCCGAGCGGCACCTGCACGACGGACTCTGGCGCGGAACTGCGCAGAATATCAGGGCAAGACTCGTCGATGCCTTCTCGAAAGACGATCCCGTGCTCCGGCGACTGGTGGAAGCAACGGCGGAATTGAAGGCTTACCCGATCCACGATCTCGCCCATGTCCCGTGCTGGCACGATGGCCGGGTGGTCCTCGTCGGCGACGCGGCGCACGCGACATCGCCGAGTTCCGGACAGGGAGCGGCCTTGGCCCTGGAAGACGCCGGCTGCCTCGCCGCGTTTGTGGAGAGCGAGGATGATCTGGACACCGCACTGCAGCGCTTCGTCTCCCACCGCCGCCCAAGGGCGGAACGAATCGTGGAGGAAGGGCGCAAGCGCGGTCGATACAAGGCACCCCGATCCGCTCTTCAGCGGTGGGTGCGAGATCTAGTGGTGCCGGTCATGCTGAAGCGCTTCGTGACCCACGAGTCCATGGAATGGATCTACGGGTATCGCGTGTCGCATGGCCTCTGACATCGGGCAGTGCCAACCCATTGCGTGCTCATTCCTGAAGGTCGCCCGCTGCCGCGATCTGCGCCGCGGCGATTCGCTCGAAGGCGTCCGCGATCAGGGTCAGTTCGTCTTCGTCGTAGCTGTCGTATACCTCCGACAGCCGGCCCATCAGCGGTCCGAAGACGCGATGCCGAAAGGCGCCGAGCCTCTCCTCGTTGGCGACGACCTCGATGGAGCGTCCGTCCTCGGTGCTGCGCTTGCGTTCGATCCATCCGGCGTTCTGAAGCCTGTCCAGGATGTTCGTCACGGACGCGGGCTTCAGCCGCAACCGTCCGACGAGCTCGCGGTGGCTCATCGGTCCGTGCTGCGCGATCATCCCGAGCGCCTTCCAGTCCGTCGGCCCCATGCCGAAGACCTCGGCCGCTCGCCCATGAAAAAGCACGATCGCATCGCTCATCGCGCGTCCGGCGCGCCCGAGCCGCTCGAGCGCTTCATCTCTGTTGGTGGAGCGGTGTTTCGAGGTTGACATGCCTGCATGGTCCATTTAGTTCGTTCTATCGAACGAAAGTATACAGCTTTTCGGCGCTGAAAGGAAGCGCCATCGACTGCTCATCAACATGCCGAAAGGACCCATCGATGTCTGACCAAAGACTGTTCACGCGCCTGCCAGCAATCGCAAGACGTCTGCTGCCGGGCGCCCTCCTGATCCTGCCCGGATGCACGTTCATCGGAGTGGCGGTCGGCCAGATGGTCGGCGATCCGTCCAACTGGACGACGGTGGGAATGGGCCTCGGCGTCGCCCTTTGGGGGCTGTCGCTGAGCTGGTCCCGTTCTTCAAACTGAAGTGGCGATCCGGCGGCCAACCGCTCTGAGGGAGATTCCAGTCATGGGCACCTTCGCGGAATGCCAGGACGTCGATTTCTGGGCCGACCCGGCCCTGGCGTTTAGCGAACTCTTCGAACGAGGGGAGCGCATGCTGGTTGTGCCGGACGGGTCACTCTGCGTCTTCGGGCACAAGCAACTTACCGATCTGGCACGGCACCGCGCGGTAGACGGACCCATCGTGCCCGAAACCGGTCACGGCATGTCGGATGGCCTGGCCCGGTTCTTCCGGGCGGGGTTGTTTGCACAGGCTGGCGACACACACCGCAGTCAGCGCAAGGCGGCATTGGCGGGACTCGGCACGGCGCCGGTGGCAGACCGCGGGACACTCGTGGATGAGATCGTGAAGATTCAGGTCGAGCGGTTCGCCACCGGTGAAGCCTTCGATCTGGCACGAGATCTCGTCCTGCCGACCACCGTGCGCGTGTGGCGAGCCTTCGCGGGCTAATCAAGGGGGAGTTACGGTGTCACAGTTCGCGACGAGGCAGAGTGACGCTATGCACGAGGAGTGGGATGCTGCGGCGCAAGGTCCTGTTGAATGGGCTGGTCTGCTTGAGGGCTATTCTCGGAAAAGGCAGAACGCGGGGCAATCGGAAGCTGCTGTATTTCGTTTGGAGCGGCACGACAGGCCGACGCTGTTTATCAAGACGGAGCCGGTAACGCTTCACTCCGAATTGCCCGGCGAGGCTACGCGGCTGCGCTGGCTGACCGGTAATGGAGTGTCGTGCCCGCAGGTGCTCGCGGAACTTACGGACGAGAATCGGCACTGGCTGCTGATGACCGGCCTTCCTGGTCACGACCTGAGTTCGATGCACGAGCTCGGGCCTGCGCACATCGTGGAGATCGCAGCCACCGCTCTGCGAGAATTACACGCGCTTGACGCCACTCGATGCCCCTTCGACCACAGCCTCGATCGCCGCCTGGACCTTGCCAGCAGGCGGGTCGCAGACGGGCTAGTCGACGAGGATGATTTCGACGAGGTCAACTTTGGTCAGAGCGCGGCCGACCTATTTGAGGAGCTATTGCGGAACCGGCCATCGCAGGAAGATTCGGTGGTCACCCACGGAGATGCCACCTTCTCGAACATCATTGTTGATGGCAGGAGGTTCTCCGGCTTTATCGACTGCGCCAGGCTTGGTGTTGCCGATCGCCACCAAGATCTCGCATTGTTGGTTCGTGAAGTGCATCATGTGCTGGGTCCGGAATGGGTAGACGTGTTCCTGCAGCTTTATGGATACGGCGCCGACGGGAAGCGGCTCCAGTTCTATCAGCTTCTTGATGAGTTCTTCTGAACGTACGGACTCAAGAACGGTCCTCAATGTTTCGAATTTTTCACCCCTGCACAATCCCGTTGAGCGGCTTGGGAAGTCCAAGTTCGGAATGCAGTGCTGGAGTATCTGCTGACCGTACGCGAACGGACTGGATACGACGGTAGAACAATCTTGTCCCGCAACGCCGACCAGGGCCGGTTGAGCGTGACCCGGCGCGGCAGACACGTCAACCCGGCACCAGAAGAGCTCCGCTCCGCAGGCCGATCATTGATCCCGTTCTCGATGCAGCTCTATCCGGCGGAGCCTCGGGAACCCAACCATTCGAGGCGGAGCAGCGCGCGTCGTGATGGCGCAGCGCCCCGCCCAACTACGCGGTCTCCCAGCGTGCGCCGATTGCATCGACGAGACGACTCACGAAGTCCTCGATATTCCCGCCCGGATCGTGATCGGGGTTCACCTCGGTCACCGTGAGCGCTGCAACCCTCTCGCACTCAAGAATACGACACAGGGATGTCATCGCCGATTCAAATGACAGCGCCTCCTTTCTCCGGGAATTTTCCGCCAGAGGGAAATCCTCGAAGTCGACAAGGTCGACATCGAAATGAACGGCCACGGTCGGAAATTGTTTCATCCAGCGGGCTGCCTCTTCCGCAGCCGTGACGGGGGCACGCGCGACGTCGCCAGCACCGATGACGGCGATACCTTCCGTCTCGATGATCGCATTCTCGGTCGCCGTGACATTGCCGGCGCCGAAGAACAGCAAGGACCCCCCCGAGATGAGAGGCTTGGTGCCTGCAAGCCCGGTCAGAGCCGGCATGCAGCCGGGCAGGTTCATCATGTGCCCGACCCCCATCCAGTCGAGGGCCCCGTCCGTGGTCGTTTCAGGCGTCATGAGGTCGCAATCATAGTCCATGTAAACGAGCCCGAGCGACCGCTGCAACGCGGACAGTCCCGCGACGGTCCCGATGCCCACTGTGCAATCTCCGCCAAGCACCAGGACGAAGCTCTGATCCAGAGCCGCGCTCTGCACATGTTGCGCAACGCGCTTCGCCGTTGCTAAAACTGCATCAACATTCATGGCTTTCGGTCGATTTCGATCGGGACGCCATCTGTACACGTCGATGTCCGAAACGAGATCGACCTTCCAGCCGCGCTGTCTCAACTTTTCCGCGAGCCCGGCCTCTAGGAGGGCTCTTGGGGCCTTCTCCTGGCCGGGCGCATAGGCGCCGGCACTGCTCGGCGCCTCAATGATGGAAATGCGTTTCATTACAACCCTTTCATGTCCAATACCTGTCGATCCGTCTCGAGAGAAACCTCATTTGCCGCGCCTCTCCCGGCCGTCCATCGCGAGGCGTGGCGTCCGGCCGCCGCGGTCAGTCCGCTTCCTGCGCCTTCAGATGGGCCGGCCGCTCCTTGCAGCGTTCCAGCCAGTCGCGGACCGCGGGATGATCCGGCGTGGCGTCAGGGAAATAGAGATATGGCGAGCAGACGAGGATGTCGGCAGCGGTGAACCTGTCACCCGTCAGCCAGGGCCCGGACCCCAGCGCCGCGATCAGCCGGGCGGCAACCTCGGCGCGCCCGCGGAACGTGGCCTGCGCGACCGGGTGATCGGCGACCTCCAGGACCTCGGCGATGTAGACCGGCTCCATCACCGCCCCGTACCAGAAAAGCCAGGTCAGGTAGCCGCCGCGCCCTGCCTCGCCTGGGGCGATGCCGAGCCCTCGATCAGGAAACAGGTCGGTGAGATATAGCATGATCGCAGCACTTTCGGTGACGAGTTGCCCGTCATGTTCGAGCGCGGGCACCTTGCCCTCGGGATGCGGATTGCGCGGGTCGCGCGCGCCCGAGCCATCCTGGCGCGGGATGTCCATGCGGCACGTCTCAAATGGCACATCGAGCTCGTGCAGGAGCCAGTGAACCCGGCCCGACCTCGATTTCGGAGCGTGGTAGAATTTCAGCATCGTGTCCTCCTTGTTTGTTGATCCGAGGTTCTATCCGACCCATCCTGACGAAAAACGTCAGGAGGACTCATGGCGCGTAGCGATCGTCTCCTTCGTCTGCTCCAGAATCTGAGAACGGAACCTGCACCGGTGACGGCGGCGCGTCTCGCCGACCTTTCCGGTGTATCGGAGCGGGCAATCTATCGTGACATCGCGGCGCTCCGGGCGGCAGGCGCCCTCATCGACGGGCAGGCGGGCTACGGCTACACGCTTACGGAAGACGCCGCCTTGCCGCCGCAGATGCTGTCGCGACTGGAGATCGAAGCCGTTATCCTGGGGCTTTCCGCGGTGCGGGCCGAAGGCGATGCGGAACTTGCAGATGCTGCAGCGGATGCGCTGGCGAAGATCACGGCGGCGTTGCCCGAGCAGGCGCGCCATCATGCGCTGCACGCGGGCTTGCGGGCGGCGCGGGTCGACCCCAAGCCGCCGCTTGCCATCGATCCCAGCGCCGTTCGAAGCGCCATGTGGGACGAGCGCGCCGTGGACATCGACTACAGTGATGGCGAGAACCGAAGGACGCACCGCCGGATCTGGCCGCTGTCGGTCGTCTTCTTCGAACGCGTTCTCATTGTGCTGGCATACTGCACTTTGCGGCAGGATTTCCGGGCCTTTCGGCTCGACCGTATTCGGAACCTCGAGACGACGCGCGAGAGCTTTCGGCCACGTCGGGCAGCACTGCTGCGGAGCTATCTTGATCGAAATACCGGACCGATCCGGTAAGACCCAGACCGAGGCGTGACGGAACGTGCCCACGCGACTATTCGTCGTTCGAGCCGGCGGTGCGGCGAATGGAGGCGCGGGATGCAATCGATCGGCCATCATCCTGCGTCTGACCAGAGTCGGTGGGGGAAGTCTTGGTTCGGGCCCATGATCTGATTTTCGCGCGAAGGGCAAAAACCTGCCAAAGACCAGCCCATTCAGGTGCGTCGAAAGGATCGTCAAATGGATGGCGGCGGCGCGACTTCAGCAGGGCGCGCCCGAGTTCCGCGTACAGGAGATGCATGGCGTCCTTCCGTCTTGAGCTACGTTTGTGAGCAAGCCAGATTTACGCCCAACGAATTCCCGCTTTTAGTACGAGAGATCGAACGATATCATTCAGCCATGAACGACGTTGACTGGAACGATCTTCGGCTCTTCTGCCACGTTGTCCGCGAAGGGACACTGGCCGGCGCAGCCGAACGGACCGGGATCAGCGCGCCGACACTCGGCCGCGCGATGCGTGCGCTGGAGGGTCGAATGGGGCGTGCGCTCTTCGAGCGTCACAGGACCGGCTACAGGCTCCTGCCTGACGGTCAGGTGCTGTACGAGCGCGTCCGAGGAATGGAAGCCGCCGCTCGGGCTATAGAGGACTGGCGCGAGGGCGCGCACGAACTTCCCATCGTCACGATCGCAATGGGAAGCTGGATGTCGGTCTTCCTCGGTGGGCGGATCAACTCGGTCTGGGCGCCCGAGGACAGGTTTAGACTATGCTTCAAGACCGCCGAGGTCCCGGTCGACATCGAGCGCCGAGAAGCCGTTATCGCCATCGCACGCCAGCGGCCGGAGACCGGCAATGTCGTCGCGCTCAAGCTCGGCCCCTGCGCCCACGCGCCCTTCGCGGCCCGCGCGTTCGATCAGACGCGCAACGGAGCTTGGGTCGCTTTGGGCCGAGAGGTCGCCGAAACACCGGCGGAACGCTGGACGGCAGACCGACCCGAAGCCTGGATCACGGTATGGGCCAATGCGCGAGGGATCCTCTACGATCTCGCAGTTGGCGGCGCGGGTCGTGCCCTGCTGCCCTGCTACCTTGGTGACGGCGACCCCGATCTTGTCCGCGCCGGCGACACGGTGGCCGAGGTTGAGGAGGAGCTCTGGCTTGTCGCCCATGCCGACGAGCGCCGCCGCCCTGAAGTGCGCACCATGATAGACCGCCTCTGCGCGTTCTTCAGCGAGCGCAGTGCTCTGCTGTCCGGTAGTCTCGGCGACTGATCCGATGCGCTCGCCACTGTTTCCTCGAGACGATGGTCAGCCGAGGCCGAACATTGCCTTCCAGTTGGTCACGGTCATGCCGCGCGCATAGTCGCGCTGCATCGCGGGATCGAGGACCTCCACGAGCAGGCGGTTCTCCAGCCAAATCTCGACGCACTCGAAGGGACCGCGGTTGCAGAGCCGCGTTGTCCAGCCTTCGGCTGCGCCAAGGTCGACGATATCTTCACGGTCGAGCGCGGACCGGATCGCGACATGGGCGAAGCTCGGGCTGTCGTCGGGCGGCCCCGCCTCGCAGGCGATCGCGTCGGGTCCGATCTTCAGCCGATGGGTCAGCGGATAGACCTTGATCGCCATGCCGTCGTCCTGCCCTGAGAAGGCGATCCAGGAGTCGGGAAAGGGCGGGAACTGCAGGGCCTCGCCGCCGAGCAAAGTTGCCAGGAACGCGCCCACGCGCTCGGGATCCTTCGCGCTGATCGAGACGTGGAGAAGCGCCATGTCACCCGGTCCTTTCTTTCAGTTTCCGTCTTGCCCACGCAGCTGTGGCGCGGAGGCCGAGGGCCCTTTCCAATCTGAGCCATGCTCTGGAACGGAGCCGCAGGAGCTGCAGGTAGCGCAGCATCCCGACCGGAAAAAGCACGCGCCAGGCCCAGACGACGATTTCGAGAGCCGGTGCCAGCACCGGAACCGCTGACGCGACAAAGGGCGCGGCCATCACGACGGACAGGCCTTTGAGCGGGTGCAACACCAGCAGATCCGTCCAGACCAGTGGGTTGCGGGGAAGTCGGCGCGACGGTGCCCGCACTTGGAACCGCCAGGCTCGATGGCGGCGGAGCCAGTTCAGAGGGGTAGCCTTCGACGGATGGCGAATGTTCGGCCACGGAAGTTGCAGGAAAGGGACAACGGGTCTCCCGCGCCAACGGGGCGCTTCATGCCAGAACGTCACCGGGCCGATTCCCTCGATCGCGAGGGTGATCGGAGGAACGGTCGCGCTCCGCCCCCCTGGCGCACCGGGCCACGGGAGCCCGGTGTGACGTGAGAGAACGACGCGGTAGGGATCGAGCCCGCCGATATGGGCCTCGGGCGTGCCGCCGGTCTCGAGGATCGGGCCGAGATAGCCGCCTTCGCGTACAAGGTTCGGGTCCACCGGGCACCAGCCGGTGCCGTCCCATGCCTCGGCCCAGACATGCGGTGTCCGGAACCATGGGGCGACGATCATGCCGAAAACGGGCCGCGCGGGAATGCTGGCGGCGTGGCAAACGGCGACGAAGACGAAGGCGTATTCGCCACAATCGCCCCAGCCCCGCTTGAGCGACAGGGCGGCGCCGCGGGCGTCCTTCGGATAGCGGTAGCGCAGCGCCCCGGCCGCCGCACGGGCCAGCGCGGCGATCCGGTCCCCTTCCTCATCGACGCCCCGCAGGCTCTGCTTGGCCAGCGCGCGCAGCGCGGCATCAGGCTCGGTCATCGGCCCCGACGTCAGGTCGGCGGGCCCGGGCGGCGGCAGGTCGAGATAGTCACCGGGGCGCAACCGGCGCGTCTCGATCCGGGCAGTCACTTCGGCGGTTTGGCCGCGTTTGAGGCGGTTAAGCCGTCGACGCCCGTGTGCGTCCGCGATCTCCAACCCTTCAGGCGCACGCAGGTCGCGGACCGCCTGGTAGCCGTCATCTGATGGCAGTGGCAGCAGCACATCCAGTTCCGCGTCATCGGCAAAGCCCCACGGATCGAAGCGGATGGACAGCTCGCAGCGGAACGTGTCGGACGTCATGCGCCCTCCTGTCCGGTCTGCGGGCCGCTCGCGGCAGCAACGGCAACAAGAAGCGGCACGACGCGATCGGCGGGAACGTCATAGCGGCCACGGCGCTCGGCCCTCAGCCAGCCCGTTGCCGTCAGTTCCCGCAGGTGGTGATGCAACTGGCCGGTGGTGCCATCGCCCAGCGTCTCGGCCAGCGCGGCGGTCTCGTGCGTGCCCGCCAGCACCGCATTCAGCAACCGCAACCGTACAGGGTGGCCGAGGGCCGCCAGCACCGGCGCGATATCGTGCCAGTCCGAGGTCAGCAGTCCGGTCGCGGGATGACCCATCTGCCATTCGACACGCCGCCCACCGGGCAGCGCCAGACTGCCCGCGAAGGCGACGCCGCCGCCCTCGGGCGCCTCGGCGCGCAGGCGGTCCAGCACGGTTGCGTCCGCAGTCGAACGGGTTGTGTCCGAACGCGGCACCTCGAGCCGCGCGACCCGCGCCTCCAGTGCGGCAAGCCGGTCCGCCAGCTCCGATTGATCGTCCATTGATCGAACGCTCTTAATACGCTATTACGCATTTGCGTATTAATAACGCATCAACGAGTCAAGCCGGAAGGTCGAAGAAAGGAGGCTGTCGTGTCTGATGCCATGTGGATGAGCGGACTTGCTGCCGTCGCCCTGCTTGCCTATGCACTCTGGTTCTTTCGCCTCGTGCGCTTCGTCAACGCGCCGAGCAATGGTCCGAAGATCCCGGTCGGGCGTGACAAGCAAGCGCTCCTGCTTGTGGATATGCAGGCAGAACACTTCGAAGGCGCGCGGCCGGAGGACGAGACTCGCCTGCTGGCCGCGGTCAAGACGGCCATCGCCGAGGCGCGCCGGCGCGGCCATCCGGTCATCGCCCTGCGCCACGGTTGGCAGACCGCGGGCACGCGGCTTATGGCCCGCATGATGCTGGGCGGCAAGGGCCTGGCCTGGGCGGCGGGTACGGAAATCCATCCCGACCTCGCTGCACGCGTAGATCACGTCGTGACGAAGCACGTGCAGGACGGATTCGAGAATCCCGAGCTCGGCGCCCTGCTCGACCGGCTGGGGATCGGCCGGCTCCGGATCGCGGGGCTGGACGGGTGCTATTGCGTGAAGAAGACCGCGCTTGGCGCGGCCAACCGCGGCTACCGGGTGGAGCTCCTGACCGACGCGATCCTGACCGCGCGGCCGCAGGAATGGCGCGCATGGCTTGCGCGGCTGCCCGAGAGGATTGTGCCCGCTGTCCCGGCGGCGCCTGCCTCGACCTGACGGAGGCCGGCGATATGACCCGAGAATCCGTAACCCATTGTCTCGATCGGGTTGACCGGCCCGGACCGCCGCGCTGGTACGGACCCGCGCTGGGCGCGATCTGGGCCCTGCTGCTGGTCCAGGTCATGCTGCCCTTTCCCGCGAACGTGGCCGTCGCCACGCTGTCGGCCGCGTTGGGCGGGTTCCTCGTCGGCCGTATCGAAGGCGGCTTCGGGACACGGCATTGGACTGGCGCCCGCAAACATGGCGGGCCTCTGCTGGTCTTTCTCCTAGGGCTGCTCGGCTTGAGCCTGCTGCTCCACCATCTTGCGGACATGGCCTGGGCGCCGCCGCTTCTTGCGATCGTGGCGTTCGTCGCGGCATGCGCCGTGTTCCGACGACGGCGCTGAAGCGCACACGGGTTCATGCGCGATTACGGGTCGGACGCGATCGGGCCCAAGATTGCGTGGCCGTTCACCGCCCACGCGATGCGCTATCAAGCCATCCCGCCGCTTTCAGGTCGGGCCGGAATGCGCGGCCCACCGGCACGCGGCGGTCGTCGGTGAGCCGCAGGAAGCTGCGCTGCCCCTCACGTTCGACTCCCTCCACGGCATCGGAGGCCACCCACCATGAGCGATGCACACGCCGGCCCAGCCCTTCGAGTTCGCGCGCGGCGTCTTCCATGCGGCACAGGATCATCTCGGACCCGCTGGTATGGTGCACGACGAGGTAGTGATCCTGCATCTCGAGGCAGAGGAGGCGCCCCTCCAGCGGGCCCGGAAGCCGCGCAGCGAAGAGGGACAGGCCCGGGCTGCCTTGCGCCTCGCCCACCACGTCTGACGTCACTGGTGCGTTGGGTCCGGACGAATCGGGCCGGGCGGACACCTGCTCCTGCATGTCCTCCCACGCGTAGACCGGCAGTGAGATGGCGGCGAGCAGCAACAGGACCTGCCCGAACAGCACTGCAACGTTCTCGGGCCAGCCGATGCCAGACAGCCCATTGGCAAGTGCGACCACCGCTGTGGCAGGTAACGCAGCGATGAACGCGCCCGATAGCGGCACCGCGAGTCCCGGAACTGGCATCCGGTCTCCCGCGACGGCGTAGACGCGTCGCAGAATGGCGTCCGTCAGCAGCCAGTTCACCATTATGATGGCGAGCCAGTAGGCCAGACGCATCCCTGCGGGCAGAAGGTCGAATGTCCCGAACGGCCCGATCAGCCCCAGCACGAGGCCCACCGCGAGAGGCACCACCAGTTGGCGAGCTAGATGGGCAATACGTTCGCGCATCGTGAACGTATCCTAGCATGTCGTTCGCGCAATCCCCCAGCCGTTTCCGCAACTTCGCTGGTCGCTCTCGTCGCTGCGCGGCTATGCCAATCCCGTCGTCAGCCGCTCGATCAGGGAAGTCGTGAAACATGATCCAAGGCATTCTGTTGCTTCACATCGTTGCCGGCGGCGCTGCGCTCGCCTCTGCCGGTCTTGCCATCGTCAGCGCCAAGGGTGGGCGCACGCACCGGCTTGCCGGCAGAGTCTACACGTTGTCCATGACATTCGTTGGGCTCAGTGCCCTTGTCATGGCAATGGTGAATCCGAACGCATTCCTTTTCGCGATTGGTGTCTTCAGCCTCTACCTCGTCTTTACCGGCTGGCGCTCGGCAACGCTGCGCGACGGCAGACCCCGGCTTGTCGATCATGGCGGAGGTGCGATGATGACGTTGGCGGGCCTGGCCATGTTCGGTTGGGGCGTGCAAGGCGTGCTCGAGGGAGCTGGCGCAGAGCCGGTAATCCTTCTGGCTTTCAGTTCTATCGGTCTGTGCATGGCCCTGATGGACTGGCGCGATTGGGCGCGGGGGCCGATCATCGGCAAATCGCGGATTGCGCGTCATCTCGGCCGGATGCTCGGAGCGTCCATTGCCACGATCACCGCGGTGGGCGTGGTCAACTTCGACCATATGCCAGAACTCATCGTCTGGCTCGGGCCGACCGCTATTCTGACTCCTGTGATCTTCTGGTGGACCGCCCGCGTGATGAACGGCGCGACCCGACCTTGACCACTTGCCCATAGGTGAAGCTGTCTCCGTCCGCGGCCTGACGGTCACAGGGCTCTGCCGGCGTTCGGATTTCAGTTCGCGCAATCCCGCGCCTGCTCCCGCATCACCGCGTAGTCGCTCAGCATCTCTGCGATTGCCGATCCCTCCGGCAGCAGGGCCAGCTCCTCAGCCCCCCGCGCCTGGAACTCTGGGCTATACTCGACGACCGGCGGACAGGCCCCGAGGCTTCCGACGTCAGAAGCGTCCGTCGCGCAGCCGCTTAGCCAGATCGTCGCGAGACCGAGGACGACGCGCCGCCGCCTCAAGCATCCGTCGTTGTGCATCATGGATCCTCTCCGTGGTCTCGAGCTGCTCGGCCAGCCGGCCTGCGCGCTCGCCGGAGCGGCGCAGGGCCAGTAGGAACAGAAGGATCGAAAGGGCTGTGACGCCGTAGCGGAGCGCCGTGCGCGCCCATGCCGATCCGGCGAGCGTGGCGAGGAGCCCACCGATCACCGCCGCCCCCGGCGCCAGTCATCGAGGCGGGCGTAGATCGTGACTGCGATGCCCCCAAGCGCGACGGCGATGAACGCCCAGCGGAGCGTATCGAGATACGGGACGAGCGGCAGGATGGCAGTCTGCGTCTCCGCCAGAACCTGCTGCGCCACCTCGACGCCGGCCGCACCCAACGTCGCCACGCCTGCCGCGCCGCCGCCTTTCATGGTGCGGCTCTGCGCCAGGACCTCGCGCGCCGGCGGGGTCTCGGCCGCGAATGGCACCGATCTTGCGGGGAAGCGCTCGCCCCACTGGCGTGCGGGGCCGAGGTCGACGTGCATGAAGCCCGAGCGCGGATAGAAGCCGAAGCCGAGGAACCCGACGTCCCGTGCCACGGACTCGAAGGCCACAGGATCGTGGTTCGCCATGGCGATGTCGAAGGCCGCGCTATCGAGGTGCTTCGAGTACGCCGCGCCACCTACGGCGCGGTTGTGCTCGGGACTGCGATAGGCCGAGCGGACGATCAGCGGCTTGCCCAGTCGGTCGCGGAGCGCCTGCAGCTTGTCGAGGGCCAGTTTGTTGATCAGCAGTTTGCCGGTGCCCCGGCAGGCGATCTCGGCCGGACTGAAATTCGGCCAGCGCCAGTCATCCGCCTGCGCCTCGCGCCAGTGGTCGTAAAAACTCGTGGTCATGGGGGTCCTCCAGAAACGAGAAAACCCGCCTCGAGGGGCGGGTCCGGTGGGTCGAACAGGTCGGATTACGAGGGCTACGGGCCGTTCCCGAAGACCTTCAGCTTGATGGCGACGCCGGCGAGCAGCGCGAGAAGGATCGCGGTGGTCACCGCGCGGACGACCGTCTGCACGGCCGTGCGGCGCACGAGCCGGAGTAAGTCCAGCATCGAGCGCAGGTCGCGGATGTCGAGCGCGGCCTCGTCGCCTTCGAGCCCGACATCGGCGAGCGCGCGCTTGGCGCCTTCCTCGGCGGCGCGCGCCAGGATCGCCTCGAACTCGTGCTCCGGCATGCGGACAAAGCCCTCCTCCGGGCGTTGTGGGGCCATGGCGCGCCTCCCTCAGCCGATCTTGGCGCCCCAGAAGGACGTCTGAGCAGCCGCGAAGTAGCCGTCCGCGGCGCGGAAGTTGCCTTGCAACTCGACGGTGTCACCGGCGGTGAGCGACACCATCGTCTGCAGCCAGAGCGCCGTCGCCTCCGAGACATGCGCCCCGCTGACTTCGCCGAAGGAGCCGCGTATCTCGGTCGTGCCGTTCAGCACGAGCCGCCCACTCATCCGCGCCGACGTGCTGGCGTTGACCTTGTAGAGCAGCGTCGCGCCGAAGAGGTAGGTGCCGTCCACCGGGGCCACGAAGCGGTTGTTGGCTGCATCGAAGGCGCCCTGGTCGTTGTAGTCGGTGTTGTTGATGGCGATCTTCGTCCAGGTGCCGACGCCGACGTAGTTGTCATAGTTCGTGTACGCCTTGAAGCGCGGAAGCCGGGGCTGGTCGACGACGCCGGTGGCGTTGTCGACGCTCAGCCCGTCGAAGAAGGTGCTGCCATCGGCGGAGACCGCGAGGCGGAAGCGGTCGGAGCCGAAGAGCCCCACCAGCGCCTTGGTCACGAAGCCCGTCTGGAGCGTCAGCCCGAGGTCGTCGCCCGCCGCCTCCTTGTTCATCGTGTAGAACAGATCGCCCGAGCCGCCCTCGGCCACGGTCTTCGCTGTCCAGAGCGCGGCGTTCAGCTTGGCCGAGAACGGATTGGCGGTATCGGCGGTCGTGCCGAGCCCGAGCAGGGCGAGGTTCTGCAGCGCGTCCGGCGTCGTCCCGATCCAGCCTGACCCGTCGTAGACCAGCAGCAGGCCCTCGTCCTCGACCCACGCCCGCCAGCCGGTCCGTGGCGGCAGGCGGAGCCAGGCGCCATCGGTCCAGAGCGCGACGTTCAGGTCCCAGCCCGCCCAGTCGCCCGTCGCGCCCGAGGCGACAATGTAGCGGTCGCCATCGGCAGGGCTTCCGGGCGGCGCGGTCAGATCCCGGTCGAGGACGGAGAGCTGGACGAGCCCGTCGAGGATCCGCAGCGCTTCGTTGTGGGTGACATGCTTCTGGGCCTGTGCCGCCAGGATGTAGGGCAGCAGGAGATGGGTCGTGGCATCGGACATGGGCGGTCTCCAGAACGAAGAACGCCGCCTGCATGGCAGGCGGCGAACAATGGCGCGGGGTTGAGCGGTGGCGGGCTACCCGCGCTCGGGCGTCTCTGCCGGAATGGCCGACAGAACCGGGTCGGGCTTCGGCGCGTCCCACTTCGCGGTCATCGCGGCCCAGCGATCGATCTCGGCTCGGAATACCGGATCGTCGATCCGCAGATGGAAGGTGTAGAGCCGGTCCACGATCTCGCGCATCAGCGCACGCATTTCGTCGTCATTGATCCGCGAGACCTCGGACCACGGAATGCGTCTGCCGGCGGCGTCCTCCACGATGACGTCGCTGCCATCGCCCGTGTGCGAGACGGGCGTGAGGCCGGCATGGAGGGTCTCAAGCTGCGTGTTGCGCACGCAGGCCACGGCCATCACTCTGGCAAGCTGGGCAGCAATCCGGTCTTCGTCCTCGGGGCGCATGTCCCGAGCCTACGCCGCAGAGCGCACGGCGGGCCAGAACTCATTGCGCCGCCTCAGAAGCTCAGCGTGACGGTCTTGGGAGCGCCCCGCCCGACGAGGGCGGAGAGCTGGAAGATTCGGATATCGAGCGTGTCGACGGGGCCGAGCGGCCCGCCCCAGTCGGCGGTCTGCTGGGCGCTGGTGTAAACGGCGCTGGTGGTGGTCGCGCTCAGCACCCGCTTCACAGTCGCGCCGTCGAGGATTTCCACCTCGTAGGCTTCGAGATCCTCGGCTAGCGGCACCTCGAGCCCGCCCCAGCTGTCGGCCGAGAGAGCGCGCGACCGGCGTGTCCAGCGGATCGTGAGATCACCGGGCGCGCGTGGAGTGCGCCATGGCTGCTCGACATGGACGACGGAGAACGCCCGCAGCCCGACGCCCTCGGGCGTGAAGGCCTGCGCAACATAGGTCTCTTTGCTGACCGGGCGGCTGGCCGGGCCGATGCGCCAGTTCCACGGGATGCCGAGATCGGCCTCCGCGATCGGCAGCGAGGCGAGACTTTCGTCGAGCATCACGACCCGCGCGCCAGCAGGTGCCGGGTTGCCCATCGCATTCTCGGTGCCGCGCTGGCCGCGCAGGAGCCGGGTCAGGCGGTAGCGACCGGGCGCCAGCAGCTCGGCCGCGCCCGCCTGCACGATCTCCCAGATACCCGGCGCGCTCTCGATGGCGAGCGCATTGGCCCCGCCGAACAGGGTCAGGTCCGTGACGCTTTCCAGCGTGCCGGACAGAAGATCGACCACCAGGAGGTTGCCGAGATCGAAGCGCGACGTCGGCCCTGCGTAGAAGTCCGAGGCCAGCTTGCCGAGCCGGGCCCGCGTGCCGAAGCTGGTCAGCAGTTCGAACCCGTCCGTCGAAGGGCTTCGGAACACCGCGATCTCGCCCGGCCAAGGGACAGCATGCGCCGCGGCGAAGGGGCGGTGCGCGGGCTGGTCCTCGGTCAGCTGCGGCAGGTCGAGCAGCACCGCCTCGGGCGCGCCGAACACGACAGCCTGCGAGAGCGCCGAGGGCCGCGGCGCGCCCGGCGGCAGGTCGTAGGCGTCACGATCCTGGCGGACGGCTTCGACACCTCGAGCGTCGGCATCGGCGGTGGAGACGAGCCGCAGAGGGACGGCACGGCCGTCATGGGAGAACGACACGACGTCGGCGGGATCGAGCGCCAGCCGCGACGGCGGCAGACGGAACACGGCACTCTCGCGGCCGGTCCAGGCTTCCATCAGCGCGCGGCGGCAACGCCGCTCAGCCTCCTCGGGCGGGACCGCCATGGGGAAGCTCTCGGAGGCGATCCGGGTCGTGTCGACGGTGATGCGCCGGGCCTCGACGAGGGCCGCGTCGTAGTCCTCATCGGCGCGGGCGACCTGCCATTTCAGAGCCTGCGGCAGTTCGGTTTCCTGGCCTCGGGTGAGTTCGAGGACGTCGCCCTCCCGCGCGGCGACAAGATCGTCAGGGCTGACTGTGGCTACCGCGGCCCGGCCGCGCATCACGAAACGGATCACGCCCTCGGTCTCGACCGCGTCGAAGCCGAAATGCCGCGCGAGCGTGGTGATGGACGCACGCGGGGACTCGAGTGCGCCAATGGCGTAGCCCTCGACCGCGCCCCAGAGCCCGGTGACGTCGATACGATCCTCGGGCAGGCCCGCGCGCAGGCAGAGGTGCCGGACCAGCGCCGCCAAAGACACCGCTCCGAGCCGCCCGGTAAGCCAGTGCCCCAGCCGCCAGTTCGCGCCGTCCGTCCAGACGTCGGTCAGGGCCGGAAAGAACGGGTACGGTCGCGCGTCCCAGGTCCAGGCGGCGCATTCGGGGACATGCACCATCCGGCCGCCGTAGACTGAGGAAAGCGGGTTGTTCGCGACCTCGCCCCACCAGAGATACGTCGCTTCGAGATAGGCGCGCTGGATCGCATCGTCCCGCCAGCCGCGGGAGAAGTAAGGCACGAAGCTCTCGGAGGACTTCGGATCGAAGAAGACGTTGGGCTGGTTGGTGCCCCGGTCGATGGCGGGGCAGCCCAACTCGGTGAACCAGATCGGCTTTGACTGCGGTGCCCACGCCGTCGGCGTCCCGCTCTCCACCCCGCCCGGGCGATCGTAATGCGCGTTCGACCACCAGCTGCGCAGATCCTTGTAGCGGAAGACCCATGGCTTGCTGGCGGCACCGTCGGTGATCGGGGTGCGGACCTGCGCTGAGCGGTCCGCCGCGCTGGGATAGAACCAGTCGAAGCCCTCGCCGCCCGCGATGTTCCCCTGCAGGTAGGCCCGATCGTAGATCGCGGGCCAGCCCTCCTGCGCATCGGCGTGCTCGAAGCCGTCGCGCCAGTCCGACAGCGGCATGTAGTTGTCGATCCCGACGAAATCGATCTCCGGATCAGCCCATAGCGGATCGAGGTGGAAGAACACGTCGCCGCTGCCGTCACCCGGCTGGTGCCCGAAGTATTCCGACCAGTCGGCTGCATAGCTGATCGCCGTGCCCGCCCCGAGAATGGAGCGCACGTCGGCGGCCAGATCGCGGAAGGCCTGCACCGCCGGATAGCTGGACGCGCCCGAGCGTATCGTCGTCAGCCCGCGCATCTCGGTCCCGATCAGGAAGGCGTCTACCCCGCCCGCCGCCGCGCAGAGATGGGCGTAGTGCAGTACCATGCGACGCAAGCCCCAGTCGTCGGCCGGGCCGGTCCAGGAGACGGTCTCGCCGGACACTGCGAAATCCGAGGGGCTGGCGCCGCCGAAGAAGGCGGCGACCTGGTTCACCGCCGTGGCGGTCTTGTCGACGCTGCCGGTGTAGCCCGCGGCGGGCGAACAGGTGATCCGGCCGCGCCAGGGAAAGGCCGGCTGGCCCGTCTCGGCGGCGTTGTCGCTGTAGGGGTTCGGGAGCGTGTTGGCCGGCGGGACGTCCATCAGGATGAAGGGGTAGAAGGTCACGCGCAGCCCGCGGGCCTTCATCTCCTGGATCGCCTGGACCACCGCGAAGTCGGCCGGCGTGCCGCCATAGACCGGCCGGTCCTGATCATCGCGGCTGACGAGATGGGCGGCAGACCGGCTCACGCCGTTCACCGACCACCTCTGCGGGCTCGTCGTCTTCTCCGACACCTCGACGCCCGGTCGGATGGTGCAGTCGCCCACGCGCAGGTCGTTGCCGAACCAGGCAACGACGAGGCTGACGCTCTCGACCTTCGGCGCCATCGCCTGCAGACGGTCGAGCGCCACCACCATGTCAGTGGAGTCTGCCAGCGCGTTCAGGTTCTCGGGGACCGTCGCGCCGCCATCGGTCTTCCGGATCGCCTGCGTCGCATAGGTGAACTCGCCCGAGGCCGGGATCATGGTGACGGCGCGGGTCAGCCCTTCGGCGGTGTCGGGATCGGCGAGCGGGCGGAACACCTCGAAACAGAGCTGCGGCAGGCGGTTGCCGTAATTTGCGAGCGGCAGGTCCTCGAAGACCACGTAAGCAGTGCCGCGATAGGCGGGCGTGCCGGCCGCGCCCATCTTCGCCGCGATGAACGGGTCGGCGGTCTGGCTCGCGTCGCCCGGATACCAGCGCCAGGTGATCCCGGCGGTATCGAGCAGCTTGCCGTCGGCCCAGATGCGGCCGATCCCGGTAATCGGCCCCTCGCAGAGCGCGACCGCAAAGGATGCGTAGTAGAGATACTCGGTCGTCTTGACCTTGCCGCCCCCACCGCCCTTGCCGCCGCCCTGCGTGGTGGTCTTCGTCTCCTCGCGGAAATCCGTCGCCCAGATGATGTTGCCGCCCATGCGCATCCGGCCGTAGAGCCGCGGGATGACCGCGCCCTCGGTCGCGGAGGTGATGCGCAGCGTGTCGAGCCGCGCGCCCTCGATGCGCTGCGTGGGCGCCAGCGACGAGATGATCCAGCTGTCGACGACCGAGCCGATGCTGGAGCCGATGAACCCGCCGATGGTCGCTGCGCTGACGCCGAGGATCGCGCCGCCGATCGAACCGCCAATGGCAGCGCCGGCCGCGCCGAGAACGAGGGTGGCCATGTCCGGGGTCTCAGCGTTGCGGGAACAGGAAGGCGAAGGCGATG
>Ga0076930_100715_pt1 | contig 26240 bp, 29 predicted proteins | sample HotLakConsoUCCRE_FD_71149 | JGI IMG/M metagenome (GOLD analysis project Ga0076930, IMG submission 71149) | Hypersaline microbial mat communities from Hot Lake, Washington, USA - Hot Lake Consortium UCC-RE (version 3) (version 3) ...
ATCCGCTACAAGGGCGAGTATATCTTCCGCAAGGAAGGCAAGAAGAAGTAAGGACGCGAGAAATGGCAAACAGCAAACGGGACCTGTTTCTGAAGCGCCGCCTGCGCGTTCGGAACAAGCTTCGCAAGCGGAACGCGGGGCGCGCGCGCCTGAGCGTGCACCGCTCGAACAAGAACATCAGCGTGCAGCTGATCGACGACGTGGCGGGCGTGACGCTCGCCGCGGCCTCGTCGCTCGAGAAGGATCTCGGGGTCGTGGGCAAGAACAACGTGGAAGCCGCCGCGAAGGTGGGCGCCGCGATCGCCGAACGCGCCAGGGCCGCCGGCGTGACCGAGGCCTATTTCGACCGGGGCGGGTTCCTCTACCACGGCAAGGTCAAGGCCCTTGCCGACGCGGCGCGTGAAGGCGGGCTGAAGTTGTAAGGACCGGGGTGGGTTGAAAACCCGCCCCACGTCGCCGCCCTTGCGTAGGGTGGGTTTTCAACCCACCGCAGCGGGACGGCGGCCCGGCGGGACACCCCCGCCGCCCCCGGGTAGGGCGGGTTTGAAACCCACCGCCCCGGGACAGCCCGGCGGGACACCCCGCCGCTCAATGGGGTAGGGCGGGATTCCCCCCCGCCGCGGGCCGGCAACGGGCGCCGACCCTGACGTGCGATCGGTAGGGTGGGGTTCTTCCCCCCACCGGACCGAGAGAGAAGGCGGCATCTGCCGCCTCGATGACCGGGGAGCCATGGGCTCACCGCGGTTGGACAACAAGGGCGCAGGCGCCCGCGAAGGAACGGAGGCCGCATGGCCAGAGAACCGAACAGAGATGGCAACCGCGACGGTGGCCGCGGACGCCGCGACCGGGAGGAAACCCCCGAATTCGCCGACCGTCTCGTCGCGATCAACCGGGTGTCGAAGACGGTCAAGGGCGGCAAGCGCTTCGGCTTCGCGGCGCTTGTCGTCGTGGGTGACCAGAAGGGCCGCGTGGGCTTCGGCAAGGGCAAGGCCAAGGAGGTTCCCGAGGCGATCCGCAAGGCGACCGAGCAGGCCCGCCGCAAGATGATCCGCGTGCCGCTCCGCGAGGGCCGCACCCTGCACCATGACGGCTACGGCCGCCACGGCGCCGGCAAGGTCATCATGCGCAGCGCGCCCCAGGGTACCGGCATCATCGCCGGCGGTCCGATGCGCGCCGTGTTCGAGATGCTGGGTCTGCAGGACGTGGTCGCCAAGTCCATCGGCTCGCAGAATCCCTACAACATGATCCACGCCACGCTCGACGGCCTGACCCGCCAGTCCAGCCCCCGCAACGTCGCCCAGCGGCGCGGCAAGAAAGTGGCCGACATCCTGCCGAAGAGGGAAGATTCCCCCGCCGCGCAGGGCCAGGTTTCGGAGGACGCGTAAGCCATGGCCAAGACCATCGTCGTCAAGCAGATCGGCAGCCCGATCCGCCGCCCCGCCAAGCAGCGCCAGACGCTGATCGGCCTCGGGCTGAACAAGATGCACCGGACCCGGGAGCTCGAGGATACCCCCGCCGTGCGCGGGATGGTGAACAAGATCCCGCATCTGGTGGAGATCATCGAGGAGCGCGGCTGACGCTTTTCCGACATCGCAGTTTTTAGGCAGGGCCCCGGATCTCCGGGGCCTTGTCATGTCCGGGGCATGGCCGCCCTGTCACCGCTGCGGCGAGATCCCTGCCGAGGGAGATTGACCTTCGTCCGCCGGCTGGCCCTATGGGTCGTCTGACCATGGTGGAGCGGAGATTTCATGCTGATCGGTCTGGGTCTTGGTCCCGGCGCGCTCGTTTATGGCGCCTTCCTGCTGTACCTGTGCGGTTTCCTGACCCGGGACGAGCTGTGGCTGCGCACACTGATGCTGGCCGGAGCGTGTTCTACGTCGCTTACCTCTTCTTTGCGACCGCCAATCCCCTCTGGGACGGGATCGTGGCGGAAACCATCCTCTCCATCGTGAATCTGGTGATGATCCTGATCATCCTCCTCGAGCGGTCCACCATCGGAATGTCGGAGGCGGCGTGCCGCCTGCACAGCGGGCTGCGGCTTCTGGCGCCGGGTCAGATCCGCAGACTGGTCAAGGTCTGCGAGATCATCCCCTCCGCGGACGCGCCCGAGATCCTGACCGCGGGCGTGCGGCCGGATCGGCTGTACTATCTGACCGAAGGCTCCGTCGATCTGACCAAGGGCAGCGACACGGTCGAACTGCACGGCCCCCTGTTTCTCGGCGAGATCGCCTGGCTGACCGGCGGGGCGGCCTCGGCGACCGTGCGGCTCCGGCCCGGCGCCGTCTGCCTCGGCTGGAGGCACGGCGACCTGCGGCGCCTGATGGACCGCCGGCCTGCCATCGGCAACGGGCTGGCAGCCCTGCTCAACGCCGATCTTGCGGCGAAGCTGGCCCTGTCGCAGCCCGGCCTGCGGTTCGACGCGCCCGCTCCGGTCCCGGTCCCGGTCCCGGCGGCGTCCGGCGGACCGGAGGAAAATGTGTCCCCGTGACGGGCCCGCTTGCACGGCCCCCCGCTTTTCGCTATGCGCCGCCGGTGGCCCTCCGCCACCCGAGTCAATTGTACATCAGGCCGTGTGCCGCTCTCGTTCGCTTCGGGGCGGTCTTCCGGCAAGGAGAAGCGACATGAAACTGAACGAACTGCGCGACAATCCCGGCGCAACCAAGAAGCGCATGCGCGTCGGCCGCGGCCCCGGCTCCGGCAAGGGCAAGATGGGCGGCCGCGGCATCAAGGGCCAGAAGTCCCGGTCGGGCGTCGCCATCAAGGGCTACGAGGGCGGCCAGATGCCGCTCTATCAGCGTCTCCCGAAGCGCGGCTTCAACAAGCCGAACCGCAAGTCCTACGCGATCGTGAACCTGGGCCTGATCCAGAAGTTCATCGACGCCGGCAAGCTGGGCCTCGAGATCACCGAGACCGAGCTGGTGGACAGCGGCCTCGTGCGGCGTCGTCGCGACGGCATCCGCGTTCTCGCCAAGGGCGAGCTGACCTCCAAGGTCTCGATCACCGTCACCGGCGCCTCTGCCGGGGCTGCGGAAGCGGTGGAAAAGGCTGGCGGCACGCTGACCGTGACGGCGCAGGCTTCCGAGACCGAAGCCGCTTAACGGGTTGTGGGGGCGCGCCGCGCCCCTTACATCCTTGCCTGTCTTGATGCGCGCCGCCGACGACGCCCGCCGGTGCCTGCGCGCAGTCCTAGGAAAGAGCGTCCATGGCATCCGCAGCAGAGCAAATGGCGTCGAACATGAGCTGGGGGGCCTTCGGCAAGGCCACCGAGCTCCGCCAGCGCATCCTCTTCACCATCGGTCTGTTGATCGTCTACCGGGTCGGGACCTACATTCCCGTCCCCGGTATCGACGGCGACGCGCTGCGGTCCTTCATGGACGAGGCGGCGGCAGGCCTTGGCGGGGTGCTCTCGATGTTCACCGGCGGCGCTCTGGGCCGGATGGGCATCTTCGCGCTCGGCATCATGCCCTACATCTCGGCCTCGATCATCGTGCAGCTCATGGGCGCGATGTACGAGCCGTGGAAACAGCTGAAGAAAGAGGGCGAGGCGGGCCGCAAGAAGTTGAACCAGTACACCCGCTACGGCACGGTGGTGCTGGCGACGTTCCAGGCCTACGGCCTCGCCGTCAGCCTCGAGGCGGGCGATCTGGCGTCCGATCCGGGCCTCTTCTTCCGCGCCGCCGTGGTGATCACGCTCGTCGGCGGCACGATGTTCCTGATGTGGCTCGGCGAACAGATCACCGCACGCGGTGTCGGCAACGGCATATCGCTGATCATCTTCGTCGGCATCATCGCCGAAATTCCGGCGGCCCTGGCGCAGTTCTTCGCCCAGGGGCGCTCGGGCGCCATCGGTCCCGCCGTGATCATCGGCGTGCTGGTGATGCTCGTCGTGCTGCTGACCTTCGTCGTGTTCATGGAACGCGCACTGCGCAAGATCCACATCCAGTATCCGCGCCGCCAGGTGGGCATGAAGGTCTATGACGGCGGCAACAGTCACCTGCCGATCAAGGTGAACCCGGCGGGCGTCATCCCGGCGATCTTCGCCTCTGCGCTGCTGCTCCTGCCCACGACGATCTCGACCTTCTCGGGCGGCGAGAACGCCGGCCCGGTGATGTCCACGATCCTCGCCTATTTCGGCCCCGGCCAGCCCGCCTACCTGATCTTCTTCGGGGCGATGATCATCTTCTTCACCTTCTTCTACACCAAGGAAGTCGCCTTCAAGGTCGACGACGTGGCCGAGAACCTGAAGAACCAGAACGGCTTCATTCCCGGCATCCGGCCGGGCAAGAGGACGGCGGAATACCTCGACTACGTGGTGACGCGCATCCTTGTGGTGGGCTCGGGCTACCTCGCCCTCGTGGCGCTGCTGCCGGAGATCCTGCGGACCGAACTGGCGATCCCCTTCTACTTCGGCGGCACCTCGATCCTGATCATCGTCTCGGTGGGCATGGACACGATCCAGCAGGTGCAGTCGCATCTCCTCGCGCATCAGTACGAGGGCCTGATCGAAAAGAGCCAGCTGCGCGGACGACGCAGCGGCACAAAGGGACAGAAGCCACGGAAGGGGCCCGCGCGGCGATGAACATCATTCTGCTCGGCCCGCCGGGGGCCGGAAAGGGCACGCAGGCGCGGCGCCTTGTCGATGACCGCGCGATGGTGCAGCTCTCCACGGGGGACATGCTGCGCGACGCCCGTACCAGCGGCACCGAGATGGGCCGCATCGTGGCGGAGGTGATGGACCGCGGCGACCTCGTCACCGACGAGATCGTCATCGGCCTGATCCGCGAGAAGCTGACGGACGGCGGTGCCGAGGCCAGCTATATCTTCGACGGCTTTCCGCGCACGCTCGCCCAGGCCGATGCGCTGACGAACCTCATGTCGGAGACCGGCGAGACCATCGACCACGTGATCGAGATGCAGATCCGCGACGAGGAACTGGTGGACCGGATCTCGGCCCGGTCGACCTGCGCGGGCTGCGGCGAGGTCTACAACGATATCACGAAGCCGATCCCGGCCGACGGCAAGTGCTCCGTCTGCGGCGGCACCGAGTTCAAGCGCCGGGCCGACGACACCGCCGAGGCGCTGACCACGCGGCTCTTCGCCTATTACAAGCAGACCTCGCCGCTTCTGGGATACTACCACGTCAAGGGCCTCCTGCGCCCCGTCGACGGGATGGCCGACATGGACGCGGTGGCGGCACAGATCGCGGGCATCCTCGACGCCTGAAGGCACACCGCAGAAACCGGTTGACAGGGGTTGACCCTTTGGCGGGTCGCCGATAGCTAGCCCCATCTCCTCCGCGAGAATCGAACGGGGCCCGTGCGGCCCGACCACCTCTGTTGCGCATGCCCCGGGGTCTCCCCTTGGCATCCGTTGTGAAAAAAGGGCCTGGCACTACGGGCTCGCGACGAAAGGAACACCGTCTTGGCACGAATCGCCGGCGTCAACATCCCGACTTCAAAGCGGGTGCCGATCGCCCTCACCTACATCACCGGGATCGGCCCGTCTTCGGCCCGCTCCATCTGCGACGCGACCGGTATCGACCAGTCGCGCCGGATCAACGAACTGTCGGACTCCGAGGTTCTCGCGATCCGCGAGCATATCGACGCGAACTTCACCGTCGAAGGCGACCTGCGCCGCGAAGTGCAGATGAACATCAAGCGCCTGATGGACCTCGGCTGCTACCGCGGCCTGCGTCACCGCCGCAACCTCCCCGTCCGCGGCCAGCGGACCCATACCAACGCGCGGACCCGCAAGGGACCAGCGAAGGCCATCGCCGGCAAGAAGAAATAAGGGGAGATAGGTAAATGGCTCGTCAACCCCAGCGTGGCGCCGACCGCCGCGGCGGCAAGAAAAAGGTTTCGAAGAACATCGCGGCGGGCGTGGCCCACGTGAACTCTTCGTTCAACAACACCAAGATCCTGATCTCGGACGTGCAGGGCAACGCGATCGCCTGGTCGTCCGCCGGGACCATGGGCTTCAAGGGCTCGCGCAAGTCGACCCCCTATGCCGCCCAGATGGCCGCCGAGGATGCCGGCCGCAAGGCTCAGGAACACGGTGTGAAGACCATCGAAGTCGAGGTGCAGGGCCCCGGGTCCGGCCGCGAGAGCGCCCTGCGCGCCCTGGCCTCCGTCGGCTTCAACATCACGTCGATCCGCGACGTCACGCCCATCGCGCACAACGGCTGCCGCCCGCCGAAGCGCCGTCGCGTCTGACCCGCGTTCAAAGACCGGGGGGACTGCCGTCCGCGGCGGTCTCCCCCTTTGCCGTTTACGTAACCTCGGGATGTCCCACGCCGCCGATCATGGGTGAGGGACGGGAATGGAGGGCCGCATGATCCACAAGAACTGGGCCGAATTGATCAAGCCCATGCAACTGGACGTCAAGCCGGGCACCGATCCGATGCGCCGCGCCACGCTGATCGCCGAGCCGCTGGAGCGGGGCTTCGGCCTGACGCTGGGCAACGCGCTGCGCCGCGTGCTGCTGTCCTCGCTTCAGGGCGCCGCGATCACCGCGGTGCAGATCGACAACGTCCTGCACGAGTTCTCCTCGGTCGCGGGCGTCGCTGAAGACGTGACCGACATCGTCCTGAACCTCAAGGGCGTGTCGATCCGCATGGATGTCGAAGGGCCGAAGCGCCTGACGGTCCAGGCCAAGGGGCCGGGCGCCGTGACCGCCGGCGACATCTCGGAGAGTGCGGGGATCGAGATCCTGAACAAGGATCACCTGATCTGCCATCTCGACGAGGGCGCCGATCTCTACATGGAGCTCACCGTCAACCAGGGCAAAGGCTATGTCGCGGCCGACAAGAACAAGCCCGAGGACGCGCCCATCGGCATGATCGCCATCGACGCGATCTATTCGCCCGTCAAGAAGGTCAGCTACGAGGTCCAGCCCACCCGCGAGGGCCAGGTGCTCGACTATGACAAGCTGACGATGAAGGTGGAGACCGACGGATCCGTCAGCCCCGAGGACGCCGTGGCCTATGCCGCGCGGATCCTGCAGGACCAGCTGCAGATCTTCGTCAACTTCGACGAGCCGGAAAGCGCCTCGGCCCACGGCGACGACGACGGGCTGGAGTTCAACCCGCTCCTGCTGAAGAAGGTGGACGAGCTGGAACTGTCGGTGCGGTCCGCCAACTGTCTGAAGAACGACAACATCGTCTATATCGGCGACCTGATCCAGAAGACCGAAGCCGAGATGCTGCGCACCCCGAACTTCGGCCGCAAGTCCCTGAACGAGATCAAGGAAGTGCTTTCGGGCATGGGCCTGCACCTCGGCATGGACGTCGAGGACTGGCCGCCGGACAACATCGAGGACCTCGCCAAGAAGTTCGAAGACCAGTTCTGAGGGGGAAGCCGGGCTGAAGCCCGGCCTACACCTTTGTACAAACCGTAGGCCGCGCTTCAGCCCGGCCCATGCCGAACGACCCGGGCATTCTGCCCCAAGGAGAGCGGGGGACACGCATCCCCCGCCGGACAAAGCAAAATCGCCCGTAGAGGGCACACCGGAGAAGTCACATGCGTCACGCCCGCGGATACCGCAAACTCAACCGCACCCATGAGCACCGCAAGGCGCTCTGGGCGAACATGGCAGGCTCGCTGATCGAGCACGAACAGATCAAGACGACGCTGCCCAAGGCCAAGGAACTCAAGCGGATCGCCGACAAGCTGATCACGCTCGCCAAGCGCGGCGACCTGCACGCCCGCCGCCAGGCCCGCGCCCAGCTCAAGCAGGACGCCCATGCCGCCAAGCTTTTCGACGTGCTCGGCCCCCGCTACGCAGAGCGTCAGGGCGGCTATACCCGCGTGCTGAAGGCGGGCTTCCGCTATGGCGACATGGCGCCCATGGCGATCATCGAACTGGTGGACCGCGACGAGAGCGCCAAGGGCAAGGCCGACCGCGAGCGGCTCGAGGCCGAGGAGGCCGCCGTCGAGGAGTGATCCCCGGCCTGCCGCCACGATTTTGAGGCCCCGCTCCTGCGGGGCCTTTTCGTTTCCGCTCCGCCGCCCGCAGGTATAGACCCGCCCCATGGCCGACCTCTTCGATCAGCCCGGTGACGACCGGTCGGGCAGCGCCCCGCGCCCCCTCGCCGACCGCCTGCGCCCGACCCGGCTGGCGGAGGTCATCGGGCAGGAGCGCATCCTCGGCCCAGATGCGCCGCTCGCGACCATGCTGGCCTCGGGGGTGCTGTCCTCGCTGATCCTCTGGGGGCCGCCGGGCGTGGGCAAGACCACCATCGCCCGGCTTCTGGCGGACGAGACCGATCTGCATTTCGTGCAGATCAGCGCAATCTTCACCGGTGTTCCGGACCTGAGGAAAGTCTTCGACGCGGCGAGGCTGCGCCGCAAGGCGGGGCAGGGGACGCTCCTTTTCGTCGACGAGATCCACCGCTTCAACAAGGCGCAGCAGGACGGGTTTCTGCCGCACATGGAGGACGGCACGATCCTGCTGGTGGGTGCCACCACCGAAAACCCGTCCTTCGAGCTGAACGCCGCGCTCATGTCCCGCGCGCAGGTGCTGGTGCTCGACCGTCTGACAGCCGACGAGCTGGACCGCCTCGCCACCCGCGCCGAAGAGGAGCTTTGCCGCCCCCTGCCGCTGACGCCCGAGGCGCGCATGGCGCTGCTGGAGATGGCCGACGGCGATGGCCGCGCGCTCCTCAATCTCGTGGAGCAGATCGCGGGCTGGCAGGTGCCGGAGCCCCTCGACACGAAAACGCTCTCCGCGCGCCTCACCCGCCGCGCGGCGCAATACGACAAGTCCGGCGAGGCGCATTACAACCTGATCTCCGCCCTGCACAAAGCCGTGCGCGGATCGGACCCCGACGCCAGCCTCTACTGGTTCGCCCGGATGCTCGAGGGCGGCGAGGACCCGCGCTACCTCGCCCGCCGCCTCACCCGCATGGCCGTCGAGGACATCGGCCTCGCCGATCCCGAGGCGCAGACCCACTGCCTTGCCGCCTGGCAGACCTATGAGCGGCTCGGTTCGCCCGAGGGCGAACTGGCGCTGGCGCAGGCCGTTGTCTACCTCGCCCTCGCGCCGAAATCGAACGCGGCCTATGTCGCCTACAAGGCCGCCCGTGCCGCGGCAAGGAAGACCGGATCGGAGCCGCCGCCGCACCACATCCGCAACGCGCCGACGAAGATGATGAAGGAACTGGGCTACGGCGCGGGCTATGCCTATGACCACGACGCCGAGGACGCCTTTTCCGGGCAGCATTACTTCCCGGACGGGATGGAACGGGCGCGCTTCTACGACCCGCCCGACCGGGGTTTCGAGCGCGAGCTGAAAAAGCGCATCACGTATTTCGACAAGCTCCGCGCCCGCCGGGACCCGTGACCGCTCCGCCGCTTGACATCCCGCCCCATGCGCCCAAGACAGCGCCCATGCTCGCCTCCACCCTTCAGGTCGCCCTGGGCGGCGCCATCGGCGCCTCGGCGCGGTTCCTGATCGGGGCGGGCATCGCGCGCGGCCTGGGCACCACCGGCTTTCCGCTCGCGATCCTCACGATCAATGTCGTGGGCTCTTTCCTGATGGGAGTTTTCGTCGTGCTTCTCGGACGCTGGGGCCTGCCCCATCTGACCCCCTTCGTGCTGACGGGGATACTGGGGGGCTTCACCACCTTCTCGGCCTTCTCGCTGGAGACGATCACCCTGTGGGAGCGGGGCCTCGCCGGACAGGCGGCGCTGTATGTGGGCCTGTCGGTGATCCTGTCCGTGGGCGCGCTTGCGCTCGGTCTCTGGCTGGCAAGGAGCCTCATATGAGTGGCGTTCAGACCCTGACCGTGGGTGCGGACGAGGGCGACCAGCGCCTCGACCGCTGGCTGAAACGGCATTTCCCGCAGGTGACGCAGGGCCGGATCGAGAAGGCCTGCCGAAAGGGCGAGATCCGCATCGACGGCGCGCGGGCAAAATCCTCCACCCGGGTCGAGCCGGGTCAGCAGATCCGCATTCCGCCCCTGCCGGAGGAGGGCGAGATCCGCCCCGATCTGCGGGACACAAGCGTCAGCGACGAGGAGGCCGCGCGCATCCGCGCCGCCGTGCTCTACCGCGACGATCATATCCTCGCGCTGAACAAGCCGGCGGGCCTCGCCTCTCAGGGCGGCACGGGGCAGACGCTCCATGTGGATGCGCTGGCGGCTGCGCTCATGTTCGACGCGGAGGAGCCGCCGCGGCTTGTGCACCGGCTCGACAAGGACACCTCCGGCGTGCTGCTGATGGCCCGCACGCGCACCATGGCCAAGGCGCTCACCGATGCCTTCCGCGCCCGCGACACGCGCAAGATCTACTGGGCGATCTGCGCGGGCGTGCCGAACCCGTCCATGGGCACGATCCGCTTCGGTCTCGTGAAATCCGGCCCCGCCGGCCACGAGAAGATGCGCTGCATCCATCCGGGCGAGGTCGCGAAGACCCCCGACGCGCGCCACGCCACCACCGATTACGCGGTGATCGAACGGCTGGCCAGCCGCGCGGCCTGGGTCGCGCTGGTGCCGGTCACGGGACGCACCCACCAGCTTCGCGCGCATATGGCGGAGATCGGCCATCCCGTCATCGGAGACGGCAAGTACGGCGGCTCCGGGCAGGAGAACCTCGGCTCCGGCTGGGGCGCGCAGCTGGGCGGAGACATCAGCCGCAAGCTGCACCTCCATGCCCGGAGCCTGATGCTGACCCATCCCGTCACCGGCAAGAGGCTGACCCTTGTGGCGCCGCTGCCCGATCACATGGCGAAGAGCTGGGAGACCCTGGGCTGGTCGCCGTCCGACGCGCCCGCCGATCCGTTCGAGGACGACACGCGATGAGCGAATGGCGGATGAAGCGGTTCTGGACGGAGGCCGCTCCGACGCAGACGCCCGGTGGCTGGGGTATCGTGCTGGACGGCCGTCCGGTGCGCACGCCCGCCAAGGCCCTGCTGGAGCTGCCGACCCGCGCGCTGGCGGAGGCCGCGGCGGAGGAATGGAACGCGCAGCAGGAGGTCGTCGAGCCGGGCGCCATGCCGGTGACCCGCGCGGGCAATTCCGCCATCGACAAGGTCAGGCCGCAGTTCGACGAGGTTGCCCGGCTGACTGCCGACTATGGCGGGACCGACCTTCTGTGCTATCGCGCCGAGGAACCGCCCGAGCTTGTGCGCCGCCAGACGGCCGGCTGGGATCCGCTCCTTGACTGGGCCGCGGGGACCCTCGGCGCGCGGCTTCTGCCGGTGGCGGGGGTGATGTTCCAGCCGCAGGACGCGCGGGCGCTGGACCGGCTCCACGGCGAGGTGCGCGCTCTCGATCCGTGGCGGCTGACCGCCTTTTCCGATCTCGTGGCGCTCTCGGGCTCCCTCGTGATCGGCTTCGCCGTGGCCCTCGCGGCGCTGGACCCGGATGAGGCATGGCGCCGCAGCCGGATCGACGAAACCTGGCAGGCCGAGCAATGGGGCGAGGATGAAGAGGCCGCCGAGGCCGCGGACATCAAGCGCCTCGCATTCCTCGATGCGGCGTGTTTCCTGCGCCTCGCAGGGTCCTGATCCGCCTCGAACCCGTTCAATTCGCCCGTAACTGCCGAAACCGAAGGCAGTTGGCGGTTGAGTGGGCAACGCAGGACTTGACCAATGCCCCGGCGGTAGCCACCATTTCCGCATGACGGGTGCACAGGGAGAAGTCTGACCCGTTATTCGCGGGGGGTGTCCGACAGAAGAGAATGATCCCCGATCAACAGGCGTGCCGGGGTTGAACGCCCTTGGGCGTCAGACAGGAGTGAGGTATAAATGAACAAGACCGTAATATACGGTGCACTGACGATCGCCGGCCTTGCGGCGGGCAGCGCGGCTGCAGCGACGCTCGATGACATCAAGGCACGCGGCACACTCAACTGCGGAGTGAACACCGGCCTGACCGGCTTTGCCGCGGCTGATGCCAACGGCGTCTGGGACGGATTCGACGTGGCGCTCTGCCGGGCCGTTGCGGCCGCCGTGCTGAACGACGCGAGCGCCATCGAGTTCATCCCGCTCACCAGTCAGACCCGCTTCACCGCGCTGGCCTCGGGCGAGGTCGACATGCTGTCGCGGAACACGACGTGGACCTTCAGCCGCGACGTGGACCTCGCGTTCGAATTCACCGGCATCAACTACTACGACGGTCAGGGCTTCATCGCCCCGCGTGAGCTGGGCGTGGCGTCCGCTCTGGAACTCGACGGAGCGTCGGTGTGCATCGAGACCGGCACCACGACCGAGCTCAACCTCGCCGACTTCTTCCGCGTCAACAACATGACCTACGAGCCGGTCCCGATCGCGACCAACGGCGAGGCGCTGGAACAGTACGGAGCGGGGGCCTGTGACGTTTACACCACCGACGCCTCCGCTCTCGCCGCCGCGCGGGCGACCTTCGAGGATCCGTCGGCCCATGTCATCCTGCCCGAGATCGTGTCCAAGGAGCCTCTCGGCCCGGTGGTCCGCCATGGCGACCACGAGTGGGGAGACGTGGTGCGCTGGACGCTGAACGCTCTCATCGCCGCCGAGGAGCTCGGTATCACCTCCGCCAATGTCGCACAGCTTGCGGCGGACGGCACCGACAACCCGGAGATCAACCGTCTCCTCGGCGTCGAGGGCGATTTCGGCGCGATGCTCGGCCTCGACAACGACTGGGCCGTGCGGGTGATCACCACCGGCGGCAACTACGGTGAACTCTTCGAGCGTCACATCGGCGAGTCCACCCCCATCGGTCTCGCCCGCGGTCTGAACGCGCAGTGGACCGACGGCGGCCTGCTCTACGCGCCGCCCTTCCGCTGACCTTTCGGTCCGGGGCCCCGTCGCACGCGGCGGCGGGGCCCCGGACCACCCGTTACAGCGCAAGCCAACACCAGAGCTTCCCACAACGGTCGGGACGCACCGGGACAACCCGGGCGGCACCCGTGTCAGGCAACGGAAGCCAGGGAGACCCGGATGACGACGACCACCGAACCGCAGGGCGGCGGTTTCCGCCTGTCGCAACTCCTCTACGACACGCGCTACCGTTCCATCACGATCCAGGTCGTCGCCCTCGGCCTCCTTGTGCTTGCGGTCTACTGGCTGCTGTCGAACACGGTCGAGAACCTCGAGGCCCTGGGCAAGGATTTCAACTTCAACTTTCTCGCGCAGCCCGCGAGCTATGACATCAATCAGCGCCTGATCGAATACGACAGCCGCTCGAGCCACGGCCGCGCCGCCGTCGTGGGGATGCTGAACACCATCCTCATCGCCGTGCTCGGCTGCATCGCGGCCACGATCCTCGGCGTGATCGCCGGCGTGCTGCGCCTGTCGAAGAACTGGATCGTCTCCCGCCTGATGGGCGTCTATGTCGAGGGCTTCCGCAACATCCCGCTGCTTCTGTGGATCGTGCTGATCTTCGCCGTGGTCAGCGAGAGCCTGCCGCATCCGCGCGCCTACGGATCGGGAGAAGCCGAACTCTGGCTCGGCTCTGTGGCGATGACCCGACAGGGCACATGGATCCCCGCGCCGGTCTGGGGCCCCGGGTCTGCCACGCTTGTCGGCGTCGTCTTTCTCTCCCTTGCGGCGATCTGGGGATTTCGCCGGTTCGCCCGCCGGCGGCAGGCCGCGACGGGCCAGATCCTTCCGGTTTTCTGGGTCTCGCTGGGGCTCCTCGTGCTGCCCACGCTGATCGCCTATCTGCTCCTCGGGCGGCCCCTGTCGCTCGAGTATCCCGAGCCGCGCGGCTTCAACTTCGACGGCGGGGTGCTGATCCGCAATTCGTTCATCGCGCTGTGGCTGGCGCTGTCGCTCTATACCGGCGCCTTCATCGCCGAGATCGTGCGCGGCGGCATCCTCGCGATTTCCAAGGGCCAGACCGAGGCGGCCTTCGCCCTCGGACTGCGCCCCGGGCGGACGATGAACCTCGTGATCCTGCCCCAGGCGATGCGGGTGATCGTGCCGCCGCTGATCTCGCAATATCTGAACCTCACGAAGAACAGCTCTCTGGCCATCGCCGTGGGCTACATGGACGTGCGCGCCACGCTGGGCGGCATCACCATCAACCAGACCGGGCGGGAACTGGAGGGGATGCTGCTGCTGGGTCTCTTCTACCTGACGCTGAGCCTCATCATCGCGGGCTTCGGCAATCTCTACAACACCAGCGTCAAGCTGAAGGAACGCTGAGATGGCCGGACCGCAGGAGCGCGAGAATGTCTGAAACGCACGCACAGACCGTGGCCTATGTCCGCGAGACCATGCTGCCGCAGCAGGAGCCGCCGCTGGCACAATCCGGCACAGTGCGCTGGATGCGCGAGAACCTCCTGTCCTCGCCGCTCAACATCCTGCTGACCATCGCGTCGATCTGGGTCGTCTACCTGTCCCTCGCGGCCCTGGTGCCCTGGGTCCTGAACTCGGTCTGGGATGCCCGCTCGCTGTCGGAATGCCGCCAGGTGTTCCTCGTCACCGGAGCGTCCGGCGGCGGCGGGGCCTGCTGGGCAGTGCTCCAGGAACGCGGCATCCAGCTGATCTACGGCTTCTATCCCGCCGATCTCTACTGGCGGCCCAACCTGACCTTCCTGTTGTTCTTCGTGGCCATCGCCCCGGTGCTCTACCCGGGCCTGCCCCGGCAGATGCTGTGGTTCACCGGCGTCTACCCGTTCCTGATGCCCTGGCTCCTGTGGGGCGGGTCCTTCTGGCTGCCGCTCCTCGTGATCGCGGGGCTCGTGGTGGGCTATCTCGTCTGGCGCGTCCTCGGCGCGGTCAACGGGCTCCTCGCCGCCGTGGCGGCGATGCTCGCCGCGCTCGTCTGGTGGCTGGCCGTCGTGCCGGCGCTGAACAACGGGCTTCACCGGCTGTCCACCGAGAGCCGGACCGTCGGCATCACCGCAGAAGCCGGGGACCTGATCGAGCGGTTGCGGCCCCGCCTCGCGGAACTGGAGGCGGAACGCGAGGCCCTGCGCGCCGAGGTGAGCGCGCTCGAGGCCATCAAGGCCGAGGCCTATGCGCCGATCGTGGAGGCAGTGGAGGCCGCCCGTGCCGCCGCGATCCTCGCCTTCTTCGAGGAACGCGGCCTCGATCCAGAGAGCGAGGAGATCGGCCCGACCCTGCGCGAGGACGCCCGCCACGAGGCGCGGGCCGCTGCCTCCGCGGCGACCGAGGATCCCGCCCTTGCCGACGAACGCGCGACGTTCCTCGCGGCCGTCGACCAACTGACCACGCTGCGCAACGGGATCAACGCGCTCTCCTCGCAGATCACGCTGATGACCGCCGATATCTCCAACGCCGAATCCCGGCTGGCCAATCTCGCGGCCATGCCCGAACGCCAGGCCAGCCTCTCCGAACTGAGCGGGGTGGAGGCCGAGCGCGCTGCCCTCGTGCCGCGCGCCCTGCGCGACCTCCCGCGGGTCGACGCGGCGCCGGCCGGCACCGATCCCGCGGACCTAGAGGCACTCCGTGCCCTGCTCGAGGTCCGCGGCCAGATGACGACGCTGACGAACGCCCTTGACTCCACCTACAAGGACGCCGGCCGCATCGGGCTCGAACCTGTGCAGGACCGCGAGTTCGGCGGCTTCATGCTGGCGCTGATCATCGGCCTGTCGGGCATCATCCTGTCGCTGCCGCTGGGCATTCTGCTGGCGCTGGGGCGGCAGTCCGACCTCTTCATCATCAAGGCGATCTGCGTGGGGTTCATCGAGGTGATCCGCGGCGTGCCGCTGATCGTCTGGCTCTTCACCGCCCAGCTTCTGCTCAACTATTTCCTGCCACCGGGAACGAACTTCTCACTGCTGCTCCGGGTCATCATCATGGTGACCTTCTTCGCCTCGGCCTATATCGCAGAGGTGGTGCGCGGCGGCCTCGCGGCGCTGCCGCGCGGGCAGTACGAGGCGGCGGGGGCGCTCGGGCTCGACTACGGCAAGGCGATGCGGCTCATCATCCTGCCGCAGGCGCTCAAGGTCTCGATCCCGGGCATCGTCAACACCTTCATCGGCCTCTTCAAGGACACCACGCTGGTGGTCTTCATCGGGCTGCTCGATCCCATCGGGCTTTCGGAAACGATCCGCGCCAGCACCGATTGGCAGGGCATCTACTGGGAGCTCTTCGTCTTCGTCGGTCTCATGTTCTTCGCCTGTTGCTACGGCATGAGCCGCTATTCCCTTGCGCTCGAGCGAAAGCTCTCGCGCGAGCATCGCTGAGGAGAGAGCCATGACCGACACCGCCTTCGACCTGGAGCGGCGCGAGATCAACCGCAGCCAGATGCAGGTCTCCGACGAGGTCGCCATCGACATCCGCGGGATGAACAAGTGGTACGGCGCGTTCCATGTGCTGCGCGATATCAACCTGACGGTCTACCGCGGCGAGCGCATCGTCATCTGCGGCCCCTCCGGGTCGGGCAAGTCGACGCTGATCCGCTGCATCAACCGGCTGGAGGAGCACCAGCAGGGCACGATCATCGTCGACAACACCGAGCTGACCAGCGACCTGAAGAACATCGACCGCGTGCGGTCGGAGGTCGGGATGGTGTTCCAGCACTTCAACCTGTTTCCGCACCTGACCGTGCTCGACAATTGCACCCTGGCGCCGATCTGGGTGCGCAAGACGCCGAAGAAGGAGGCCGAGGAGACGGCCATGCGCTATCTCGAGCGGGTGAAGATCCCCGAGCAGGCGCTGAAATATCCCGGGCAGCTCTCGGGCGGGCAGCAGCAGCGCGTGGCCATCGCCCGGTCGCTCTGCATGAACCCCCGGATCATGCTCTTCGACGAGCCGACCTCGGCGCTCGACCCCGAGATGATCAAGGAGGTCCTCGACACGATGATCGGCCTCGCCGAGGAGGGGATGACCATGCTTTGCGTGACCCACGAGATGGGCTTTGCCCGGCAGGTGGCGAACCGGGTGATCTTCATGGACCAGGGCCAGATCGTCGAGCAGAACGAGCCCGAGGAGTTCTTCAACAATCCCCAGTCCGACCGGACGAAGCTGTTCCTGAGCCAGATCCTCGGGCATTGAGCGGTTTCGCCGCGCGTGCCGCGCGGCGATCCGCCGGGGAGGCGCTGCCTCCCCGGACCCCTCCGGGATATTTTCGGCCAGAAAAATGGGAAAGTCGTCGGGAGTAGCGGGCGAGGACAGCATTCCGGCTCGACGCGAGCTTCCGGAATCCTTATCTGAAACAAGAGCTTGAGGCTTGGTCCCCGCCCGGGACCCTACGCCGTCAGCTCCCGCGGGACCACGAAATCCACCACCCCGCCGCTGCCGAAACCGATCTTCTCCCATGACCGCGCGGGCAGGTCGATGACCGTGGTGGCCCCGGTCGGATAGACCGCGAACTGCGGATGCGGCGGCCGCGCCGCCACCAGCCGGGCCGCGAAGTCGCCGATCCCCGGATTGTGCCCCACCATCGCAACCGTATGGGCGCGCCCCTTGTCGCGCAGCACCTCCAGCATCCTGTCGGCCCAGGCGTGGTAAAGCTCCGGCAGGTACTCAGCCTCCGGCGCGCCCTCGAGCCGTGTCGCGATCAGCTCCCAGGTCTCGCGCGTGCGCGCGGCATCCGAGACCAGCGCCTGTCCGGGCACCAGGGCCCGCCGCGCGAGCCAGTCGCCGATGGCCGGCGCCGAGAGCCGGCCGCGCGCGTTCAGCACCCGCGCGTGGTCGTCGGCCATGGGATCGTCCCATGCCGATTTCGCATGCCGGATCAGGATCAGCCGCGGCACCCTAGAGCCGCTTGCGGATCAGAGAGCCCGCCCCATACTCGGTGAACAGCTCCAACAGCGAGGCGTTGGGCAGCCGCCCGTCGAGGATCACCACCGCCCGCACCCCCTCGTTCAGCGCCTGCAGCGCCGTCTCCGCCTTGGGGATCATTCCGCCCGCGATGGTGCCGTCCTCGATCATCGCGCGGATCTGCGCGGAGTCGAGTTCCGTCATCACCTCGCCCGCGGCGTTCTTCACGCCCGCGACATCGGTCAGCAGCAGCAGCCGGTCCGCCTGCAGCCCGCCCGCTATGGCGCCGGCGGCGGTGTCGCCGTTCACGTTGAAGGTCTGGTTCTTCTCGCGCCCCGTCGCCACCGGGGCCACCACCGGGATGATCCCCGCACCGAAGAGATCGCGGAGCACCTGCACCCGCGTCGCAACGGGCCGTCCGACGTAGCCCAGCTCCGGGTCGTCGGCCTCCGCGACCAGAAGGTCGTCGTCCTTGCCCGAAAGCCCCACCGCGCGGCCGCCCTCGTCGTTGATCGCCTGGACGATCCGCTTGTTCACGAGGCCCGACAGGATCATCTCCACGACCTCGACCGTGGCCTGGTCGGTGACCCGCTTGCCCCGGACGAAGCGGCTTTCGATCCCGAGCTTGGCCAGCATCTCGTTGATCATCGGCCCGCCGCCGTGGACCACCACCGGGTTCACGCCGACCTGCCGCATCAGCACGATATCGCGCGCGAAACTGGCCATCGCCTCGGCGTCGCCCATGGCGTTGCCGCCGAACTTCACCACCACGACGGAGCCAGCGTAGCGTTGCAGGTAGGGCAGCGCCTCGGACAGCGTGCGCGCCGTGGCGATCCAGTCGCGGTCCATGGTCTGAGCCCTCATTTGCGTCCCTCAGGCGATCCCCGCCACGATGGCGCGGAGCGTCGCGATCCCATCCCCGTTTTCGGCGGAGGTCAACACGATCTCGGGATAGGCTGCGGGATGTTTCGCGAGGGCTGCGCGCACCTGTGTCAGGACCCTGTCGCGGTCGGAGGCCTTGACCTTGTCGGCCTTGGTCAGCACCGCCTGGAAGGTCACCGCGGCGCCATCGAGGAGCGACAGGATCTCCTCGTCCACCGCCTTGATCCCGTGTCGGGTGTCGATCAGCACGAAGGCCCGGCGCAGGGTCACGCGGCCCTGCAGGTACTGCTTCAACAGGGCCTGCCATTTCCGGACCACGGCGACGGGTGCCTCGGCAAAGCCGTAGCCCGGCAGGTCCACGAGATAGGCAGCCTCTCCCAGGGTGAAGTAGTTGATCTCCTGCGTCCGGCCCGGCGTGTTCGACGCCCGCGCCAGCGCCTTGCGGCCCGTCAGCGCGTTGATCAGGGTCGATTTCCCGACGTTTGAGCGCCCTGCGAAGCAGACCTCCGGGCGGTCGGCGGGGGGCAGGCCGTCCATCGCCACCACGCCCTTGAGGAACTCCACCTGCCCGGCGAAGAGCCTGCGCCCGCGTTCCAGCGCGAAGGCGTCGGGCGCCTCCGCCAGCGGAAAGGGCAGGGCGCTCACTTCTTCGGAGGTCCGGACTTGTTCGCCGGTGGCGGCGGGGTGTTCGTCCCGCGGATGTTGCCCAGAAGGTCCGGCTTGTAGCCCTGCGCGCGCATGATCAGGTATTGCTGGGTGAAGGTGATGATGTTGTTCGCGATCCAGTAGATCAGCAGGCCGCTGGCGAAGGAGCCGAGCATGAACATGAAGATCCACGGCATCCAGGCGAAGATCATCCGCTGGGTCGGGTCCGGCGGCGCCGGGTTCAGCTTCATCTGCAGCCACATCGAGACGCCGAGCAGGATCGGCAGGATGCCGAGGAACATCAGCGCGAGGATCGAGCCGGGCTCCGGCGCGGCCCAGGGCAACAGGCCGAAGAGGTTGTAGAGCGACGACGGATCGGGCGCGGAAAGGTCGCGCAGCCACAGCACGAAGGGCGCGTGCCGCAGTTCCAGCGTCACGAAGATCACCTTGTAGAGCGAGAAGAAGATCGGGATCTGCAAGAGGATCGGCAAGCAGCCCGAGGCCGGGTTCACCTTGTTCTTCTTGTAGAGCTCCATCATCCCCTGCTGGAGCTTCTGCTTGTCGTCGCCCGCGCGCTCCTTGAGCTTCTCCATCTCGGGCTGAAGCTCCTTCATCTTGGCCATGGAGGCGTAGGACTTGTAGGCCAGCGGGAAGAGCACCGCCTTGATCACCAGCGTCAGCACGATGATCGCCCAGCCCATGTTGCCGATCAGGGCGTTCAGCCAGTGCAGCATCGCGAAGATCGGCTTCGTCAGGAAGAAGAACCATCCCCAGTCGATCGAATCGATGAAGCGGTCGATGCCGCCCTCGTTCTGGTATTCGCGGATCGTGGCCCATTCCTTGGCGCCGGCGAAAAGCTGGCTCTCCGCAGCGAGGCTGGCGCCCGGTGCGACGGTGACGGGGTTGTAGACGCTCTCGGTCAGGTAGATGCCGTTCACCTCGCGCGCCACGGACCGGAAATCGGACCCGGGCGAGGGGATCAGCGTGGACATCCAGTACTTGTCGGTAAAGCCGACCCAGCCGTTCTCGGCCACCTCGATCTGGCTTTCGTCGGTCCTCAGCCCCGGCAGATCGTCGTAGTCGATCTCCTCGAGTTCGCCGTCCGACATCCGCACGACGCCTTCGTGAAGGATGAAGAAGTTGATCGTGTCGGGCTGGCCATGGCGGCGGATCTGGCCATAGGGCCGCAGGGTCACGGCGCTGTCGGTGGTGTTCTCCACCGACTGGGTGACCGAGAACATGAAATCCGCGTCCACCGAGATCGTCTTGCGGAAGACGAGGCCGGCGCCGTTGTCCCAGATCAGGGTGACCGGGCTCTCGGGCGTGAGGGTCTCGCCCTCCTCGATCTGCCAGAGGGTGCTGTCGCCGGGCACCTGGTCCGCGGCGGCGCCCTCGAGCGCGATCCAGCCATGGAGGGCGTAATAGGGGTTCGCGGAGCCCGTGGGCTCGAACAGGCGCACCAGCGGACTGTCGGGGTCCAGCGTCTCGCGGTAATTGTCGAGCAGGAGATCGTCGATGCGCCCGCCCACGGTGTTGACCGTGCCCGTGAGGCTCGGCGTCTCGATGGCGATCCGCGCGGCCTCGGGAGTGGCTTCGGCGCTTGGCGCGCCGGTGGCGGCGGGCGTGCCGGTCGCGGGCTCGATGCCGGTTTGCCCCGGAGGCGTCAGCGGCGCCCCGTCTTCGGAGATCTCGGCCACGGGTCGGCCGTCTGGTCCGGTCGCGCCAGGCGCCTGTTCGGGCGGCGGGAACAGCAGGAACCAGATCAGGATCACGGCAAAGCTGAGAGCGGTCGCCAGCAGCAGGTTTCGGTTCTGTTCGTCCATGTCCTGCGCCTTTGATCCTCAGAGCAGCATGTGGGGGAGGTGTCCGCGGTTCAACAAGCCACGGGGTCAAAGGTCAAGGGGGCACCGGGTCACGAGGCCGGTAGAAATGGGCTGCGACGCCCCGTCCGCGGCGGGAAACGCTCAGGACGGCGGGTTCGGGAAAGGTCGGTCCGGTCCTCCGATCCGTCGGAGGAGCGGCCGGATGACGTGGCGTCCGCCTTCGCCGGAGGTCTCCGGGGTGCGGACTGCCGGGTCACCCGATCCGCAGGCGCGGCGCCGTCAGGGCGCCGGTGCCGTCCTGACGTGATGCCGAGAGCCATGCGGCGAAATCCCCCGCCGCCATCGGCCGGGCCAGAACGAAACCCTGCAGATGTCCGCAGCCCATCTCGCGGATCGTCGCCAGCTCTCCCGGCGTCTCGACCCCTTCGGCCAGGGCCTCTAGGTCCATCCGTTCCGCCATGGTCAGGATCGCCCCCACGATGCGGCGCTGGGTCATGTCATGGTCGATCCCGCGGACGAAGGACCGGTCGATCTTCAGCCGGTCGACCGGGAACCGCCGGATCGAGGTGATCGAGGCATGGCCCGTCCCGAAATCGTCGAGGTCGATGCGGCAGCCGAGCCGCGCCAGCCCGTGGAGATTGGCGGCCACCGTATCGTCGGGCCGCCCTGCGACCACGGTCTCCAGCACCTCCACCGAGAGCCGTCCCGGATCGAGCCCGTAGCGCCCGAGGGCGAAGCCCACACGGTCCACGAGGTCCGCCTGCCGCAGCTCGTCGGCGGAGAAATTGACCCCGACACGGTTGATGCCCAATCCCTGCGCATCCCATGCCGACAGGGCGGCGAGCGCGCCGGCGAGGATCTGCGCCCCGAGCTCCCGCATCCGGCCCGCGCCCTCCAGCGCGGAGAGGAATTCCACCGGCGGGACCGTGACGCCATCCGCGCGGTGCCACCGCGCCAGCGCCTCCGCCCCCGTGACACGGCCGGTGGCGAGGCACAGCTGGGGCTGGAAGAACGGACGGATCTCCCCGGTTTCGAGCGCGCGTCCGACATCGCGGCCATGGCGCTGGCGGGCGCGGGTGCGGGCCTGCATCGCGCGGTCATAGGCGCGGATCATCCCCGAACCCCGGCGTTGCCCCTCGATCAGTGCCAGCGTCGCGGCCTGTAGCAATCCCTCCCCGCTCAGCGGAGAGACCGCCGCGGCCCGCGCAAATCCGGCGGAGAGCGAAGGGCGCAGATCCTCCTCGCCGATGCGCAGGGGGAGGGACAGCAGATCCTGCAGCCGTTGCGCCAGCCGCTCCGCCTCGGACTGGCTCAGGCGCGGCATCACCCCCACGGCCACGGCGAAGACCGGCCCGTCGAGGCGCACGCATGTGTCGCTGTCGCGCAGGGCCGCCACGAGCCGCCGCGCCGTGAGCCGCAGAAGCGCGTCGAGCGACTCCCTGTCGAGCCGCGCCTCGAACGATCTGAAATTGTCGATCTCGAACACGAGGCAGGCGGTCTCCCCCCGTCCGCGCGCGGCCTCCTCCGTGCCGACCGCAAGCGCCCTCAGCAGCGCGGGCCGGCGGTCGAGGCCGGTCAGCGGATCCTGGTCCGCCCGCTGCCGATGTGGTCTGCGGTCGATGCTGACGGCGAGAATCGCGGGCAGAAGGAAGGCGGCGATCAGAAAGCCCGGCAACTGCGTCGCGAGCCAGCCCGCCAGGCACAGCATGACGCACAGTGCGATCAGCCGTCCCTGCCGCCCGTCCGGTGCGGCGGTGTCCCGATGGATGGTCATCCTGCCCCCGTCGTTCCGCCCCGGTCACGGGGGCTTCGGGCGCGACCATAGGCGGAGGGGCCTGACCGTCCGGTTAACGCGGCTCGGCTTCCTCGTCCCGCCGCATCAGCCCCGCGAAATCGAACAGCGCGGGGTCGAGCAGATGCGAGGGCCGGGCCGTGGTCAGCGCGCGGAACATCACCTGCCGCCGCCCCGGCGCGCGGGCCTCCCAGCCGTCCAGCATCGCCTTGATCTGCTGGCGCTGCAGGCCTTCCTGGCTGCCGCAGAGATCGCAGGGGATGATCGGATAGCCCATCGTCTGCGAGAATCGCCCGCAATCGGCCTCGGCCACATGGGCGAGCGGCCGCAGCACGAAGAGGTCTCCCTCCTCGTTCAGAAGCCGCGGCGGCATCGTCGCCAGTCGCCCGCCGTGAAAGAGGTTGAGAAAGAAGGTCTCGAGGATGTCGTCCCGGTGATGGCCCAGCACCACCGCCGAACAGCCCTCCTCGCGCGCGATCCGGTAGAGATGCCCGCGCCTCAGCCGCGAGCAGAGCGCGCAGTAGGTCCGGCCCTGCGGCACCTTGTCGACCACCACGGAGTAGGTGTCCTGATACTCGATCCGGTGCGGCACGCCGCGGTCCTCGAGGAATGCGGGCAGCACCGTCGCCGGAAACCCGGGCTGCCCCTGGTCGAGATTGCAGGCCAGAAGCTCCACCGGCAGCAGGCCGCGCCACTTCAATTCGTGGAGCACCGCGAGGAGCGTGTAGCTGTCCTTGCCGCCCGAGAGGCAGACCAGCCACTTCTCGCCGGGCCTGCCCTCCACCATGCCGTAGCGCTCGATCGCCTCGCGCGTCTCGCGGACGAGGCGCTTGCGCAGTTTCCTGAATTCCGTGGTGGCGGGCGCGCCCCGGAACAGCGGATGGATCTCGTCGGGTTCATCGAACATGGACCGGGCCTTAGCCCGGATCGCGCGTCCTGTCATCAACCGCTTGGCGCGGGCCGGACGCGGTCTACCTCTCCGGCGGGCGAGGGAGGACGGAATGCTGAGACATGTCGCGGTGATCGGGCTCGGGCTTCTCGCGGGCTGTGCGGCGAAACCCTCCTTCACCGATCCGCAGCTGACCGGAAACGAGCTGGAGCTGCAGGAGTTCTTCGACGGGAACCTGCGCGCCTACGGGCAGTTCCAGGACGTGCTGGGACAGGTGCGCCGGCAGTTCGTGGTGGAGATCGCGGGCGACTGGGACGGGGAGACCCTGACGCTGGTGGAGGATTTCACCTATGCCGACGGCGCCACCGAACGGCGCCTGTGGACCCTGCGCGAGACCGGTCCCGAGTCCTGGGAAGGCACCGCGCCCGGGGTGATCGGCACGGCGACGGGAGAGGAGCGGGGCGACCGGTTCAACTGGCGCTACACGATCGACCTGCCCATCGTGCGCGCAGGAGAGCCCGTGACGACCCAGCGCGTGACCTTCGATGACTGGATGTGGCAGCTGACCCCGGACCGGCTCTTCAACCGCGCCTACATGTATCGCGCGGGGCTCTACATCGGCGAGGTCTCGATCATGTTCGAACGGCTGGAGTGACGACTGCCCCCGTTGTCATCCGTCCGGGAAGACGCCGCTCCGTTGCAGCACGGCGCGCCACGATCTTCGCGAAGATCGTGGACCGAATATTCGCGAATATTCGGCTGCCTGCCGGGCAGGCGTCGGGAGGAACCGGCGCCCGCATCGCGCGTGCGGCCGGATCACCGCGCCTCAGTCGGGGACATTGTCGATGCCCGACCCGCCCCAGGGATGGCAGCGCCCGATGCGGCGCAGGGTGAGCCAGCCTCCCTTCAGGGCGCCGTGCTTCTCCAGCGCCTCCATCGCGTAGGCCGAGCAGGTGGGCTGATACCGGCAGGAGTGCCCGACCCATGGGCTCAGCAGCAGGCGATAGGCCCGCACCGGCAGCGACAGGACCCAGGCTCCGGGGGTCACCGATGCACCTCCTGAAGGGCGGCCCGCAGATCGGCGCGCAACTGCTCGAACGGCCTGCGGGCCGTGGCCTCGCGGCGGCCGATCAGAACGTAGTCCCAGCCGGGCCGGCCAAGCTGCGGCAGGTCCAGCCGGGCGATCTCGCGCAGCCGGCGCTTGGCGCGGTTGCGCGCCACCGCGTTGCCGACCTTCTTCGAGCAGGTAAAGCCGGCGCGGATCGGCTCGCCCGGCGCCTGCCTGTCGCGCGCCTGCAGGACGAAGCCCCCCGCATGGGCCACCCGGCCCCGGGCCGCGCGAAGGAAATCCGCCCTCCGGGTCAGGCGCTCGACCGAGCGGACGTGCGAAGAGACCGCGCAGGACGCATCCCGGGCGGTCTCGGTCTCCCCGGCCGTCGGGGTGGCATCCACCCCGGCGCGGCTCAGGCGCAGAGCGTCTTGCGGCCGCGGGCGCGGCGGGCGTTCAGCACCTTGCGGCCGCCCTTGGTCGCCATGCGCGCACGAAAGCCGTGCCGGTTCTTGCGAACCCGGTTCGAAGGTTGAAACGTGCGCTTCATCGCGTCTCTCCATTCCTCGTGGGCATCCAGGCGCCGGACGCGCCGCAATGCCGAAATCCCGAAGCCCGCCGGATAGACGCGGCGCGGGCCCCTGTCAACGTGTGCCGACCCCCCGGATGCTGCAACATTCCGCCGCTCCGGACCGGTCCGGTGTTACAGCGGCCCGCGCGAAACCGCGCTTTCCCGCGGTTTCGCCCCCTCTCACATCAAGGCGGCGAGAGGAGGGTAGAGCCGTCGGCGGGTCGGGGCCATCTCTTCCTCAAGGATCCCGTTCATCCAAAGAGCCCCTGAAAGCCATGACCGACATGCCGTCCTCCTCCTCCTCTTCCGCCTCGCCTCTCGTGAAGCGCCTGCCGCTTCTCGCCGTGCTGGCCGCCGCGGTCCTCGGCGCGGTGTTCCTGCGCGACGTTCTCAGCTTCGAGACCCTGGCCGAGAACCGGGAGCGGCTCATCGCCTTCCGCGACGCCTATTACCCGTCGACCGTTCTGGCTTTCATGGCGGCCTATGTGGCGATCGTCGCCTTCTCCCTGCCCGGCGCGACCGTGGCCACGCTCACGGGCGGCTTTCTCTTCGCCACCTTCCCCGGTGCGCTGATCAATGTCACCGCGGCGACCATCGGCGCCATGGGCATCTTCCTCGCCGCACGCTGGGGCTTGGGCGAACGTCTGTCGGCCCGGATGGACGCCTCCGAGGGGATGGTGAAGCGCATCAAGGCCGGCATCGACGAGAACCAGTGGTCGATGCTCTTTCTCATCCGTCTCGTGCCGGCCGTGCCCTTTTTCGTGGCCAATCTCGTGCCCGCTTTCATGGGCGTTCCGCTCTGGCGATTCGCGGTGACGACCTTTCTCGGGATCATCCCGGGTGCGGTCGTGTTCACCTCCGTCGGCGCGGGTCTCGGCGAGGTCTTCGCCCGGGGCGAGACGCCGGACCTCTGCATCCTCTTCGAGCCCCGGGTG
>Ga0076930_100716_pt1 | contig 26228 bp, 17 predicted proteins | sample HotLakConsoUCCRE_FD_71149 | JGI IMG/M metagenome (GOLD analysis project Ga0076930, IMG submission 71149) | Hypersaline microbial mat communities from Hot Lake, Washington, USA - Hot Lake Consortium UCC-RE (version 3) (version 3) ...
CCGATCCCGCTGGACGGGGGTCAGGAACCCCCGGTGCCTGCGAACGCCTCCATCGAACGAGCCCGCCCTGGAAAAGCCTCCAGCACCTTCTGGTCGGAGGTGACCAGCACGGTGTCCAGTTCCTGGGCCACCTGGACGAACTCGCAGTCGTATGCCGAGCACCCGGACGCTTGCGAGAGCTGGAGGACGGGTGCCGTGGGAACCTGATACTCCCGCCCCGCCAACAACTCCTCCGCGGCGTCCATGTAGAGGACAGCGTCCGGAACGGACAGAACTCCCTTCCGGACGTAGAGCGCGAGGACGTTGCGGAACTCGCTGCGCCAGAGGAGCGGCGCCGCCCAGAGGGGATCCCGGCGGAGAACGGCCTCGGCCGATGGGGTGGCCTCCGAGCGGATCATCAGATAGGCGATGAGGTTCGTGTCGGCGACGATCACCCACGCCCCTCATCGAGGGCCTCTTCCAGGATCGCCTCGGTCAGGGGGGGGAGGGGGATCTCCTGCTGCAGCCGATGGATCCGCTCCAAGGCAACCTCCACATCGACGGGCCGGGGGCCCACCGAGTTCTCCAGGAGGTGGATCACCTGGCTGTTGAGGCTTCGCCGCTGCTGCGAAGCCAGCTTCCGCAGGGCGTCCAGGAGGTGATCCGGAATCCCCTTGAGGGTCAGACTCGGCATGGGAGACCTCCTTGGTTCCGTTATGGTGCCACTTTGGAACCTCAATGACCGGTGAGTCGGGGTCAAGACCCCTCAGGCCCCCGCCACCCCGACTACCCTCCCTCCACCCCCACCATCTCCAGCACCGAGAGCGCCAGCACCTTGGTGGCGTTCACCAGGTCGTCCACGCTGCACCACTCGTCGGGTTGGTGGGCCTGCTCCAGCACCCCGGGACCGTAGGCCACGCAGTTGTCGATCCCGGCGATCCGGGACACGTGCTTGTGGTCGTACGTGCCGGGGCTGGCCACCAGGGTGGCCTCCCGCCCCAGCACTCCGGCAATGGCGCTCCCCAGCACCCCGATCACCGGGGCGTCGTGGGGGGTGCGCACCGGGTCCACCCGCATCAGGTCCCGGATGTCGTAGCGCAGGGCGGGGATCGTTTCCTTCAGCCCGTCCAGCAGCTCCACGATCTCGGCCCGGGTGGCGTCGAACCCCTCCTCGATGAGGAAGCGCCGATCGAACACGGCCACGCAGTGGTCCGCCACGCAGGGACTCTGCACATCGCCGGCGGGCTGGCCGCCATGCACCCCGTTGATGTTCAGGGTGGGGTGCCGGGCGGCTTCGGGGACCACCGGGACCGCGGTGTGGCGTTCGGCGAAGCGCGGCAGCAGGTCCGTGCGCATCCGCTCCAGCACCGCCCCCATGTGCTCGATGGCGTTCACCCCCAGGAAGGGCATGCTCCCGTGGCCGATGTGCCCGTGGGTGGTGACCTCGAACCAGTACACCCCCCTGTGCCCGATGCAGATGCGGTCCACGTTCAGCGGCTCCGGGATGATCACCGCGTCGGTGCGCCCCCGGGCCAGCCGACCCTTCCGGGCCAGGTGCGCGACGCCGGCGTACCCCCCGCTCTCCTCGTCCACGGTCCCCGACACCTCCACCGTGCCGATCATCCGGACCCCCGCCCGGCGGATGGCCTCCACGGCGTAGAGGGCGGCGGCGATCCCGGCCTTCATGTCCGCCACACCCCGGCCGTAGATCTTCCCCTCCTTCACCACCCCCCCGAAGGGATCCATGGTCCACCCCTCCCCCACCGGCACCACGTCGAAGTGCCCGGTGAGGTGCACCAGGGGGTTGGCCCGGGACCCCGGGAGGCTCCCCACCACATTCACCCGGGGGTGCGCCGCCGTGTGCTCCGGCCGCTCATCGGCGGTGTGGTATTCCACGCCGAACCCGCATGCCTCCAGCCTGGCCCCGATGGCCCGGGCGCAGTCCACGTAGTTCTCCCCCGGGGGGTTCACCGTGGGGATCCGCACCAGCTCGGAGGTGAAGTCCACCACCTCGTCCCGCAATGCTTCCACCTGGGAGAGTACACGGTCCCGCACGTCCGCGGGAATGGAAAAATGGGACATCAGGCAGCGGACCTCGCGGCTCGACCTCTCAGGATCCGGTCTCCCAGGAGCACCACCGTGGTGGCCACCCCCACTCCCATGAAGGTGGAGGGGATGGGGCCGAACCCACCACCCATCAGGTGGGTGCCCAGCCCCACCACGGCGCCGCCGGCGATGGCGGCGATCACCGCCCGGCCATCGGCATCGCTCTTGAAGACCGCGTAGTACACCGGCACCAGGAAGGCGCTGGTGAGCACCACGGCCCGGAGCCCGTACAAAAAGATGATGGTCCCCGGGGGGTTCACGGCGGCGGCGGTGGCGGTGAGCCCCAGGATCACCGTGGCGGTCCGGGACACGAACATGAGCCGGTCATCGGTGGCATCCGGCCGGAGGTAGCTGTAGATGTCCCGGGCCACCGTCATCCCCGTGGCATGGAGGCGGGTGTCGGTGGTGGAGAGGATGGCGCTCATCACCGCCAGGATGATGAAGACCCCGATGAAGGTGGGGACGTACTGGGTGATGAGGACCGGGAAGGCGGCGTCGGGGACGGGCACCTCCAGACCGGCCCCGGTAAGGGCCACCGTGGCCGCTCCCCCCAGGATCACCAGGAGGGAGTAGAAGATGGAGAGGATCACTCCTGCGGCGGCGATATGGATCTTCGCCGTCTTCACGTTCTTCGTGGCGGCGATCCGGATGAGCATGTCCTGCTCCGTGAGGATCGTCCCGAAGAAGGCCAGGAAGAGCGCCGCCGTGGCCGGTACCGAGACCGTCCCCAGCCCTGTGGGGTGCACCCGGGCTGCATCCAGGGCGAAGAGGGATTCGTTCACCGCCGTGATCCCCCCCAGGTCGATCATCATGTAGACGAAGGTGGCCACCACCGCCGCGATCATGAGGATCCCCTGGATCAGGTCGGTCCAGGCCACGCTCACCAGCCCCCCCATCACCGTGTAGACGATGAAGACGAAGCCGATGACCCAAACCATGTATTGGTACGGGACCCCGGTGATGGTGGTGACCAGGAGCCCGGCCCCCACCAACTGCATGATGAGGTAGAGCCACCCGCTGATGAGGAGCACCGACCCGCAGAGGGGGCGGGCGATCTCGTACCCCGAGACCCGGGCCACCAGATCGGGGAAGGTGAGGACGTTGAGGGTCCGCACATATCCCACCACCGCGTAGAGCGCCCCCAGCCCCAGCATCAGCCCCAGGATGGTGTTCGTCATCAACTGGTAGCCGTTGGCGTAGACCGCCCCCACGAAGCCGATGACGCTCACCGCGCTGACGAAGTTGGCCACCAGCGACCAGGTGGCCAGGACCGGGCCCATGCCCTGACCCATCACCCAGAAGTCCATCACGTTCTTGGTGCGGGTGAAGGCCCAGACCCCGATGGCCAGCACGATGACCAGGTAGACGATGAAGGTGGCCAGGTAGATGGGGTTGACCTGGGTCTCAGCCATGGTGGTCGGCCCCCTTCCCGGAGCCCGGTCCGGCACCTGCGTCTCCGTTCTTCCGGGCCCCTCCGGAACCCCCGCCCCGTTCCCCGGAAACCCGCCCCGACGCGGTCCGGACTTCCAGGGCATGCCCCTCGTCGGCAAAGGGTCGCTTCAGGATCATGTGGAAGATCACGTAGTGGATGGCTCCAAGGCTTCCGGCCAGGACGGTGGCCAGGAAGACGAGAAACATGGAGAGGGGCATCCCGAGAACGGTCATGGGCGGCGCTCTCCGGTCCCGACGCGGTTGGTGCACCGAGCGAAGTATACAATCCGGCGCAGGTGGAGCTGTGGGGGGTGGACCAAGGGGAGACTCCGCACGCACGGGAAGTGGATCCTGGGGTGGTGACGGCGGGCAGTGTAACCGCCTCCCGAGGGATCTGGCAAACCTCTCACGGTGGACACAGGACGCGGGTGAGGGATCCCTTCACGGGCCGGTCCCGCCCTCCGGCGCCGGCGGTCTCTGTCACGATCCTTCCGGGGGACTGGCCCCGCTGGGGATGAAGCCTACATTCGCTTGACAGCGCCCCGGCGCAACGGGAATATTCCATACAATCTACACCCGGGTGCTCTCCGACCCACCCGGTCCTTCCGTCCGGCTCCGCCGGCCCGTCCCCATGGCGCCGCCCCCGAGTCCGTCCCGATCCGAGGAGTGATCCTGCGCATGACCGTCCAGACCCGGGGTTCCGCCACCGGTGCCCACGCCACCGACGTTTCCTCGCCGATCCGCAACTTCATCGGGGGCGAGTGGGTGGCGTCCAGCGGCACCGATGCACACCCCATCCGGGATCCGGGAACGGGTCAGGTGCTCGGGCACACCCCCCTCTCCACCCAGGGCGACGTGGACGCCGCCGTGCAGGCCGCCGCCGCCGCCTTCCCGGCCTGGCGGGCCACCCCTGCCGTGGAGCGGGTCCGGGTCCTCTTCCGCTTCAAGGCGCTCCTGGACCAGCACCGGGACGAACTGGGCCGCATGCTCAGCCGGGAGCACGGAAAGAATGTCCCCGAGTGCATCGGCGAGGTGCAGCGCGGCATCGAGAACGTGGAGCACGCCTGCGGCATCCCCACCTTGATGATGGGGGACACGCTGGAGGATGTGGCCCGGGGGATCGACTGCGAGACGATCCGGCAGCCGCTGGGGGTCTTCGCGGGAATCACCCCGTACAACTTCCCGGTGATGATCCCCCTCTGGTTCTGGCCGTATGCGGTAGCCACGGGGAACACCTTCGTGCTGAAGCCCAGCGAGCAGGACCCGCTGACGCACCAGCGGGTGGTGGAGCTGGCCATCGAAGCGGGGCTGCCGAAGGGGGTCCTGAACGTGGTCCACGGGGGCCGCGAGGTGGTGGAGTCCATCCTGGAGCACCGGGACATCGTGGGGGTCTCCTTCGTGGGGTCCAGCCACATCGCCCGGGTGGTCTACGAGCGGGCCGGCGCCACCGGGAAGCGGGTGCAGGCGCTGGGCGGGGCGAAGAACCACATGATCGTGCTCCCGGATGCGGACCTGGACCTCACCACCGAAGCGGTCACCTCATCCATCTTCGGCTCTGCCGGGCAGCGCTGCCTGGCGGGGAGTCAGATCGTGGGGGTGGGGGATGCCTACGAACAGATCCGGGGACGCTTCCTGGAATCGGCGGCTGCGGTGAAGGTGGGCTACGGCCAGGAGCCGGAGACCTTCATGGGGCCGGTGATCTCGGCGTCCCACCGGGAGCGGGTGGAGGGATTCATCGCCACAGGCGAGTCGGAGGGGGCCACGGTGCTCCTGGATGGCCGGGGGCACACGGTGGACGGGTATCCGGAGGGGAACTGGGTGGGCCCCACGGTGCTGGAGCATGTGAGCCCCGCCATGAGTGTCGGCCGGGAGGAGATCTTCGGGCCGGTGGCGGGCCTCACCCGGGTGGACACGGTGGAGGACGCCGTGGAACTGATGCACCGGGTGGACTACGGCAACGCCACTTCCCTCTTCACCACGAGTGGTCGTGCGGCCCGGGAGTTCCGCTACCATGCGGGAATCAGCATGATCGGCATCAACATCGGGGTGGCCGCCCCCATGGCCTTCTTCCCCTTCGGGGGATCCCGGGCGTCGTTCTACGGCGACCTCCGGGCCCAGGGGAAGGACGCCATCCAGTTCTTCACCGACCAGCGGGTGGTGATCTCCCGCTGGTAGTCGCCCATACCCGGGGGCCCGCGACGGTGCCCCCCCTCATTCCCCTCCCTGGGAGGTCCACGTGGATTCGAACGACCGGGCATCCGCCCTTCTGACCGACGGGCAGGCGCTTGTGGCCACCCAGAAGGAGCGGCTCTTCCCCTGGGTGAAGCCGTACTACGAGGATCCGCTGGTGATCCGGGAGGGGAAGGGGGTCTGGGTCAAGGACGAGCACGGCCGGGAGTACCTGGACTTCTTCGCCGGGATCCTCACCACCTCGGTGGGGCACTGCAATCCAACGGTGAACGAGCGGGTGCACGCGCAGATCGAGCAGTTGGGGCACACCTCGGCCCTCTATGTCACCGAGGGGCAGATCGAGATGGCGGGGAAGCTCTCCTCCCTGGCCCCCCGGGGTCTGGAGCGGACGGCCTTCACCAACAGCGGCACCGAGGCCGTCGAGACGGCGGTGATGGCCGCCCGGGTCTACACGGACCGCACGGAGATCGTGGCGCTGCGCCATGGCTACTCGGGCCGGAGCGCCCTGACGGCGAACATCACCGGGCACGCCCCCTGGCGGACGGCGGCCACCACGGTGGCGGGGATCCGCCACGCCCGCTCCCCCTATCCGTACCGGTCGCCCCTGGGCCCGGATGCCACGGAGGAGGAGAACACCGAATTCTTCGTGAACGACCTCATCGAGGTCATCGAGACCACCACGAACCGTCGGCCGGCGGCGCTCCTGGTGGAGTCCATCCAGGGGGTGGGGGGCTTCATCGTCCCCACGAAGGGGTACCTGGCCCGGGCCGCCGAGGTGATCCGCAGCTACGGGGGGCTCCTCATCATCGACGAGGTACAGACCGGGTTCGGACGCACCGGGGACCGCTGGTTCGGCTGCCAGCACCACGGCGTTGAGCCGGACATCATGGTCATGGCCAAGGGGATCGCCAACGGCTATCCGGTGGGGGCCACCATGGCCCGGGCCGAGGTGTCGGCGGCGTGGGGCGGACCCTCCATCTCCACCTACGGGGGGAACCCGATCTCCATGGCGGCGGCCTGTGCCACCCTGGATGTGATGATCCAGGAGGATGTTCCCACCCGCTCCGCGGAGCGGGGGCGGCAACTCCGCGGAGCGCTGGAGGGGTTCCAGGCGCAGTATCCCTGGATCGGCGACGTCCGGGGAATGGGGCTCATGCAGGCCATGGAGATCGTGAAGGACCCGGCCGGGAAGGAGCCGGATCCGGTCCGGACCCGGCGGATCATGGAGGCGGCCCGGAACGAAGGGCTCCTGGTGGGCTCCGGGGGGCTCTACGGCCACGTGATCCGGATGGGCCCCTCGATGCTGATCAGCGAGGATGAGACCGCCGAGGCGCTGCGCCGGCTGGCCCGGGCGCTGGAGTCGGTGGCCTGACGGCGGCCTCCAGGGCCGGGGGCGAGGGCAAGGGTGCGGAAGGGGGGGCGGGGCAGAGGCCCCCGCCCCCCCTTCTATTCCCGGTCTTCCGAGAGGCGGCGCTGGGTGAGGGCCATGTTGTGCTCCAGCAGATCCAGGGCACGGGTGTGATCCCCGGCCTCGATGGCCCGGATCAACTCGTCGTGCTCCGCCACGGACTCCTCCACCAGCTCCTGCTGGGAGTAGAACCAGAGCTCCAGCCGGCTGAGCTGCCCCCGGAGGTCGTCCAGCATCTCGCTGAGGCGGGCACTTCCGCTCCGCTGGGCGATGAGGCGGTGGAATCGGTTGTTGAGGTCGATGAGGGTCCCCACATCCCCGGAGTCCCGGCTGGCGGACATCCGCTGGTTGATGTCCCGGAGCTGCTGGATGTCCCCGGCGGTGAGGCGGGGGATGGCCATCCGCCCCGCCAGGAGCTCCAGCGCCGAGACGATGGGGTAGAGCTCCAGGAGGGTCCCCAGCGGCTCCTCCGGGACCCGGAAGCCCCGATGGGGTATCCGTTCCAGGAATCCCTCACTGGCCAGGCGGCCCAGCGCCTCCCGGACGGGGGTGCGGCTCACCCCCAGCGCCAGGCTCACCTCCTGCTCCCGGATGAACTCCCCGGGGGCCATGTCCCCGGTGAGGATGCGGCCACGGATGGCTCCGTAGGCCTGGTCGGCGAGGGTCGCCTGGGAGACTTTCGGCCAGGGAGCCTTGGGCAAGATTCCACCTTCACGGATGGGGTGCGGTCGATGCCGGAGCGGCTCCGGGTGATCCGACCGTGACCGGATCGACACCGGTACGGGGGGCGTGGGAGGCTCCCCGGGAGACCGTCGAGACGTACGTTATGCCGTCCCCCGGCATCGAGCAACGCCGCGGGCCGCCCCGATTCCAGCCAGGAGATCGTTCCATGCACCGAAGCGCCCTGTCCCTTTCCGCCGGGCTGTTCCTCCTGGCGGGCGCCCTCCTTCCCGGCTCTCTCCGGGCCCAGGGGACCAGCATCCGGATCATGCCGCCGGAGCGGGCCACCTTCGCCGTGGGCCAGCGCTTCGACATCCGGGTGGAGGCCACCGGCGACAATCCGGCGGGGGCTCCCCCCAGCGGCCTCCGGGTCTCCCTGGACGGCGTGGAGATCACCCACCGGAACATCCTGGATCCGGGGGTGGGGGGAGAGCGGGGTGCCGGCGGGGCAGGGGCCACCAGCGAGGCCATCCCCCCCCACCAGCGGGCCTACGCAGCCCCGGCCCACACCACGAACTTCCTTCTCCGGGACTGGAGCTTCGAAGCGCCGGGGGCCCATGAACTCCGGGCCTGGACGGAGGACGGTGCCGAGGCCTCCGTGACCCTCACCGCGCTTCCCTGGAGCGACCCGGCCTCCGGAGTCGCCCCGGTGCGGAACATCATCCTCCTGATGGGCGACGGGATGAGCGCCGCCAACCGCACGGCGGCCCGGGTGGTGTCCCGGGGAGTCACCGAAGGGAAGCCGGACGGGCTCCTGGCCATGGACCGGATGGAGGTCACGGGGATGACCATGACCTCCTCCCTGAACTCGGTCATCACCGACTCCGCCCCGGGAATGGCGGCCCTCTCCTCCGGGCACAAGTCGAACAACAACCAGATGGGGGTCTATCCCGACAACACGGTGGACGACCCCTTCGACAACCCCCGGGTGGAGTACGTGGGGGCCCTCATGCGGAGGGTCCGGGGAGAGGGGTTCAACGTGGGGCTGGTGACCACCGCCGACGTCACCGATGCGACTCCGGCGGGAAATGCCATCCACACGGCGGATCGGAACGCCTACGCCCCCATCGCCGCGCAGTACTTCGAGGAGCGGGAGCGGAATGGCGTGACCGTCCTGCTGGGCGGCGGGAGTCGCCACTTCCTCCCCCGCACCGAAGAGCGCTCCCTGGGGCGGGCGGACGGTCGCGACCTGCTGGGGGACTTCACCGGGGCGGGGTACCACGCGGTCTTCGACGCCGCCGAACTGGCGGATGTGATCGGCGCCCCGGAGTCCCCCCGGCGGCTGCTGGGGCTCTTCCACCCCAGCCACATGAATGTGGCCTTCGACAAGGTGGGGATGGGGCGCTACAGTGAGGAGCTTCTGGATGACCGCTACGAAGGGCTCCGGGATCAGCCCATGCTGGACGACATGACCCGGGCGGCACTCCAGGTGCTGGAGGCGGGCTCTCCGGATGGGTTCTACCTGATGGTGGAGGGGGCCTCCATCGACAAGCAGGCCCATGCCGTGGACGGGGAGCGGACCATCTGGGACACCATCGAACTGGACAACGCGGTGGCCGTGGCGCTGGAGTTCGCCGCCCGGACCAACAGTGACGACGACCCCGACAACAACACCCTGGTGATCGTGGGGGCGGACCATGAGACCGGGGGGATCGCCCTGGTGGGGGTGGGGAACGAGCGGTACCAACCCTCGGTCCTGGGACGGGGGGTCCGGGACTACGCCGCCGTCTTCCGCTTCGACCGGGACCAGGAGCTCAACTTCTTCCCCAACTATGAGGTGGACGAGAAGGGGTTCCCGGTGCACCCGGACCCCTCCCGGAAGGTCCTCATCGGCTGGGCTGCGGCCCCGGACCGCTACGAGAACTGGATCTCCAACCGCCGGGCCCAGGATGCCGCGGTGGTCCGTCCCCATCCCGAGGCGCAGCCCGGACAGCCTCCCATGGCGGTGGCCAACCCCGGCCGGAGCGGGGACGGCCCCGACAGCGACAACCGGACGGTGGAGGGGCAGCCCATCCCGGGCTTCCTGGTTCCAGGAGTCATCGAGCACCGCTCCATGCCCTGTCCGGCAGCCGACGGCTGTCCGGCGGATACCCGGGCGGCGGCCCTCACCATTTCGGGGCACACGGGATCGGACGTGCCCATCTCCGCCAGCGGACCCGGCGCCATGCAGTTCACCGGGGTCTTCGACAACACAGAGGTCTTCCTGAAGATGCTCCGGGCCTTCGGCGGAGCCCACGGGCGGTAAGGGGGGGCGTGGGAGGCGACCCGGGAAGGATTCGCCCCTCGGACCTCCCGGCTGACTCGAGTGGCGAATCCTTCTCGCCCGGGAGCCCGCGGACGAACGAGGGGGGGGCGCCGCCGGCGCCCCCCCCTCGTTCGTTTCCCGCCGCGGCGGGAGCGTGGCCCGCCTCAGTCCCGCCTCAGTCCCGCTCGGGTCCACCCTCCTGGCCCCGGAGCCGGCATGCGCTGGGGTAGTCCTCGCAGTAGCTGTCCTGGAGCAGGGCGTGCACCACCGCCCGCCCCAGGGCGTCGGCGGCGGCGTTGTAGAGCACATGGAGCTCCTGGTTGGTCAGCGGCGCCGGCGGCGTGGTGGTGGCCATGGCGAAGACCGCATCTCCGTCGCCCAGGTTGTGCACCGGCCGGATGGAGCGGGAGAGTCCGCTGTTGGCGATCTGGGCCATCCGCTGCGCCTGGGTCTGGTCCAGGGGAGCGTCGGTGGCCACCAGGGCGATGGTGGTGTTGAAGCTGTTCTCGTACGGCTCGTCGATCCCCGGGCGGGGGGAGCGGCTCCCTGCTCCGGGGCACTCCGCCGGATCCGGGGTGACCAGGTTGAACTCGTTGTCCAGCTCCAGGAAGAGCCCGTACGGCAGACAGGTGGTGGGGTCCACCGGCGACCCGCCGGGGTTCAGCCCCACGATGGCCGCCACCGTGTAGCCGTTGGGGAGGACCACGCTGGCGGAGCCCAGGCCGTGGCGGGCACCGGCTCCTGCCCCTACCCGGCCGATGGGGACCGCCCCGGTGGCGGTGGAGGCGGCCTGCGCCGCCCGGTAGCCGAACTCCGCGTCAGGGCGGGCCTTGAAGTCCCCCCCCCGCCCCAGGTCGAAGAGGATGGCCGCCGGCACAATGGGCACCACCCCTCCGGCGATGGGATACCCCTTCCCCTGCTCCTCCAGCCAGCGCATCACCCCGGTGGCGGAGTCCAGGCCGAAGGCGCTCCCGCCACTGAGGACGATGGCATGCACCTCGGTGACCAGCCCGCCGGGCACCAGCAGGTCCGTCTCCTTGGTGCCGGGTCCGCCCCCCTGCACGTCGTAGCTGGCGGTGGCCCCCTCCGGGGTGAGGATCACCGTGGTGCCGGTCCGGTACCCCCCCTCCATCCGCTGGTAGTGCCCCACCTGCAGCCCCGCGACATCCGCCAGGGTGTTGGTGGCGCCAGGCCGGCTGGGGGGTTGGGTCGGCGGCGTCTGGGACTCGGCCACCGTGGAGCACCCTGCCAGCATCGCAACGGCAACGGCGGCGGCGGAGGTCAGCGAGAGGGGCCGGAGACCCGGAAGGGAAGGGCCACGCCGGGGGAGTAGAGCCATGGGAGGTCCTTGCGCGTTGGGGCGCCAGGCGCCCGTGGGTGAACCCTGCCGACGAGATCTCCCGTCAGGGTTGGAGCGGGATCCCTGAATCCCCCTTGCGGGGAAGCTTGCCGGAAGATCACATACAGAATACCATCTCCGAGAATGACGCAAGCAGGACGACTGCTGGGCCGGCTTCCTCCCGCCCCGTCCCCCCTGTCGCCCTGCCCGGACTCCCGCCGGTTTCCGCTCGTGCCGTACGTCATTCTGTCGCTGATCCGTGACCGGCCCGTGGTGCGTTCATGCCGGGGTAGGCCCTTTCTTGATGAATCAACAGGCCATCCCGCCCGGTGCCACCCTTCTCCTCCAGGAGATCTCTCCGATGATCCTTCACGTCCGTCGAACGTCCACCTGGGCAGGCCTCATGGCCGCGGCCCTTCTCTGGGCCGGGCCACTCCTGGCCCAGGCTCCGGGCGTGGTCGAGGGTCGCGTGACCGTCGACCGCACAAATCAACCCCTCTCGGCAGTGCAGGTGACCTTCCCCGCGCACAATCTGGGCGTCCTCACCAGCGCGGATGGTCGGTTCCGGATCACCGGAGTCCCTGCCGGTGAACAGACCATCTCCGTCCAGCGGATCGGCTTCAGCACGGTCACCGGGACGGTGACGGTGCGCTCCGGAGAGGTCACCACCTTCAACGCGGTGCTGGAGTCCCGGGTCCTGGACCTGGACGCCATCGTGGTGACGGGGCAGGGCTCGGAGATCTCCCGGCGCCGCCTCTCCACCAACATTGACGTGGTGACCTCGGAGCAGATCGAGGCCTCCTCGGCCACCCGATTGGACCAGCTCCTCCAGACGGCGCTCCCCTCGGTGCAGGTCCGGCTCGCCTCGGGGCAGCCCGGCGCCACCTCCGTGACCCGGGGGCGGGGACCGGTTTCGGTGAGCCGCTCCACCACCCCCGTCATCTACGTGGACGGGGTCCGGGTGGACAACCTGAACAGTCAGGCGGAACTCTCCCTGAACACCTCCGGGAATCGCCGGCAGGGGACGCAGACCTCCTCCATCGCCGATATCCCTCTGGAGAACATCGAGCGGATCGAGTACGTCCCCGGTGGCGCCGCCACGACGCTCTACGGATCGGACGCCGCCAACGGGGTGATCCAGATCTTCACCTCGAAGGGGACTCCCGGCCAGGCCCGCTTCTCCCTGGAGACGCAGTTGGGTGTGGAGACGGTGAACGACAACTTCTTCTTCTTCCCCGAGACCGCCGACCTTCTCTACAAGAACGGGCTCCGGCAGCAGCACAGCCTCTCGGGGAGCGGCGGGAGCGAGGATGTGACCTGGTCCTTCTCCGGCAGCATCCTGGACCGGGAGGGCTTCCGGATCGGGAACAACGCGTCGCGGAACTACCAGCTCCGCACCGGACTGGCGGCTGCCGTTCGCCCCAGCCTCCAGTACACCAACAGCTTCGCCTTCGCCCAGAACAGCTTCGAGCGGACCCGGGACGGGAACGCCGGCGGCTACGCTCCCCTCTGGCTGCTGGAAGCGGGGCGCATCTTCGCCCTGGGGTGGGACAACAATCTGAGCAACCTCCCCAGCGGCGAACTGGAGCGGCTCCGGACCTTCATGCAGACCGCCGAGGATCTGCAGAACTACGACATCAACGTATCCCGTTTCCAGACCTCCCATGCACTGCGCTGGGAGGCCCGGGACAACCTCTCGTTCAACGCCACCTTCGGGCTGGACCAGCGGGTGAGCAATGAGACCGGGATCCTGACCAACGAGTTCCTGGTCCATACCCGGGTCTGGCCGGAAGGGACCGACAGCCGGGGAAGCATCTCCGAGTACGACCGGCGCTTCCTGGGCCTCACGATGGAAGGGGGCGGTCAGCACCGGTTCGAGCGGGGGGACTGGCTCTCCGTGGTGAGCAGCGTGGGGGGCCAGATGTTCCGGGACGACGACCAGCAGAACTCCCGGGTGGCCCAGAACGTCAGGGACGGCTCCCTGACGGTGCGGGGCGCCGGGACCGTCACCGCCGATGACTTCCGCCTCACGGTGGTGAACTACGGCGTCTACGCCCAGCAGAACTGGGGCTTCTTCGACAAGTACTTCCTCGATGTGGGGCTCCGGGCGGACGGGAACTCCGCCTTCGGTGACGAGGTGGGGCTCCAGTACTACCCGAAGGTGGGCTTCGCCTACGACATGGCCTCGGAGGACTTCTTCCGGGGTGCCATCTCGGAGTCGCTGGTGTCCAGCTTCCGGCTCCGGGGGAACTACGGGGTGGCCGGAAACTTCCCGCCCCCCTTCGCCCGGGACCGGACGGTGACCTTCGCCTCCTACCAGGGGCAGCAGGCGGCAGGGCTGGGGCAGCCCGGCAATGTGGATCTGGGGCCGGAGAAGACCTCCACGCTGGAGGTGGGATTTGACGCCGAGGCGCTGGACGGTCGCGTGTCGGCCCAGTTCAACTGGTACGATGCCACGACGCGGGACGCCCTTTTCTCGGTGCCCTCTCCCCCCTCGTCGGGTGAGTCCACCCAGTTCCAGAATGTGGGTGTGATCTCGAACCATGGCATCGAGTTGCGCCTCTCCGCCGAGGTCCTCCGGCGGGAGAACTACACGGCACGGATCTCCGGATCGTTCAACACCCTGAACAACGTGGTGGAGGACTCCGGCGGGTCGCCGGTCTTCGGGATCAGCGGCTTCAGCTCCTCCACGGTACAGGCGGTGGTGCAGGAGGGGCTCCCGGTGGGGGCGCTCCGGGGAACCACCAGCACCATCAACCCGGATGGCACGCTGAGCAACGTGGAGCGTCTCCAGTACCTGGGGAAGCCTCTCCCGGACCAGTTCGGCGCGCTGGGGCTGGAGGTTTCGGTGGGCTCGGCGCTCCGCTTCAACGTGGACGCCGACTGGCAGCGGGGTGCGCAGCTCCACTCCTTCGATCGGCAGTTCCGCTACCTCTACAAGCTCCCGGATCCGGCCCTCCCGCAGGGCCTCATGTCCGTGGAGTGGCCGGGAGCGGTCCGGGCCAACTGGCTGGATCTCACCGGGTTCTTCGTGGAGGACACCGACTACCTGATGCTCCGGAACATCGGTGCCTCGTATCGGCTCCCCGAGGGACTGGTGGGGAACTGGGCCCAGGGGATCGATGTGACCCTCCAGGTGCAGAATCCCTACGGCTGGTGGACCTCCAGCTTCAATCCCGAGACCGACCACTCCGGTGCGGCGACGCAGGGCGGCGCCAGTGTCGGCGGATTCAACTACGGAAGCGACCCGGCCCCGAGGACGTTCATGACGTCCGTTCGGGTCCGGTTCTAGGAGATGATGACCATGAACCGACTCCAGAGCCGATCCATGGGCACGCAGCGGGGGCTGGCCCGCAGGGGCGGAGTGGCCCTCCTGGCCATGGCACTGACCCTCACGGGGTGCGACCTCTTCGATCCCACCGAGGTGGTGAACCCGAACGTCACCGAGGGTGACTTCGTGGCCACCCCCAACGCCGCCTCCTCCTGGGCCCGGGGTTCCGAGCGCCAGTTGGCCACGGCGGTGAACCAGGTGCTGATGGGGACCGAGGTGGTCTCCGACAACCTGTTCAACAACCGGACGCTCTTCAGCAAGGTGTTCGACATCCCGCTGATCGAGGCGTCGGATTTCGACGTGACGAACATCCAGCGGGACATCCACCGGCTCCGGGAGACCGCGAACCGGGGCCTCGAGGTGGTGGTGCCGGCCGATGCCAATGCCACCCCGGACACCCGGGCGCAGCTCCACTTCCACCGGGGCTACGCCTCGCTGCTGGCGGCAGAGCTCTTCGTGTCGCTCCCCGGTGAGCCGGGAGGCGCGATCCTGACGCCCGCCGAGCATGTGCAGCGGGCGGTGGAGGACTTCGAGCAGGTCCGGAGCCTCTCCACCCAGGCGGACACCCGGAACGCGGCGCTCCTGGCCATTGCCCGGGCCCAGTACCTGGTGGGGAACCGTGCCGCCGCCGTGGCGGCGGCCCAGGAGGTGCGGACCAGCGCCCCCACCCTGATCCGGAACGCCATCTTCGACAACACCGACGGCCCGAACAACACCATGCAGGGGGCCGTCTACGCCGGGCAGAACGAGTTCCAGCCCCTGCCGCGGCTGGACTTCCTCTTCCCGAAGTACTATTCGCGGGCCGCGGGGAACAACAGCCCGGTGGCCATCCTCAAGGGCGAGGAGGCCTTCCTGATCCTGGCGGAGGCCGCCATCTCCCAGGGGGACCTCTCCGGGGCCAGGGCCATCCTGGTGGAGCTGCTGGATCTGGTGGCGCAGCGTCCCACGGAGAATGTGGACGATCGGAGCCAGCGACGGGGCCGTCTGGGAGGCACCTGGATCTACCCGAACACGGCGGATGTGCAGGTGCAGGCCTCTCCCGATGCTCCCCCCCGGAGCGGTCTCGTGCTGACCCGGAGCGAGAGCAGTGTACCCATCCCGGTGGTGTCCGGGACCTCGGTGACGGAGGCCATGCTGGATGGGGCCACCACCGAGGCGGAGGTCCTCTACCTGCTGTACCTCATGCGGCAGGAGATCTTCGTGCTGGAGGGACGGCGGATGACCGATCTGGGGATCCGCTATCCCACGGCGCTGGACGAGGCGCTCACCAATCCGAACCTGGAGGAGAGCTCTCCGGCCCTGCAGGCGGTCCTCCCCCCGTGGATTCCTCTGAACTACGGGCTGGACGGGTTCAACTACGAGGATGGCGACACCCTGGCGGTGATCCTCCACGACATGAACCAGAGGATCGTGGATAACCGCACAAGTCCGGAGGTGGCCCCCTTCCACTGAGGGGAGGGGTCATCGCTGAGACCGAAATGAGCGCATGATCCGGGGTCCCGGTCCGAAGTTCCGGGCCGGGGCCCCGTCTGCCTTCTGGAATCCAGAGTCCACCGGCGAGGATCGAATCATCATGGAAGGGTCGAAGGGGAAGGGAAGGCGGACGGCCGGCGGGAGGCTCGGGGCCACCCTGTGGCGTGGCGTGCCGGCAGCGGGTCTGCTGGCGCTGGGGGGGCTCCTTGCACCGGCCCCCGGGGACGCACAGCAGCCCCCCCCGGCGGACCATGTCATCCTCATCTCGGTGGATGGACTGCGCCCGGAGTTCTACCGGGATGAGCGGTGGCCCGCCCCGCAGATGCAGATCATGGCCGCTCAGGGGGTCCACGCCCTGGCGGTGCGGGGGGTGACCCCCACGGTCACCTATCCCTCCCACACCACCATGGTCACCGGCGCCCTTCCTGCCCGGCATGGGGTGCTGCACAACCGCCCCTTCGAGCCGGGGGGGGCCTCCGGGGTCTGGTACATGGAGCACACCGACATCAAGGTGCCTACCCTCTGGGATGCGGTGGGAGCCGCCGGTGGCACGTCATCGGGGATCTCCTGGCCGGTGAGCGCCGGGGCGGACATCGACTGGAACATCCCCGAATTCTGGTCGGTGACGGGAACCGAGGGAGAGCTGTTCGGCCCTGCGGCGCAGACCTTTGCCCTGCGGAGCCGGGTGACGCCCGTTGGACTCCTGGAGGAGATCGAGGCGGAGTCGCTGGGGCCCTTCCCCAACCACTACTGGGGGCGCAACCTCTCCAGGGAGGATGTGGCGGGGACCATGGCAGGGCACATCATCGAGACGTACAGGCCCAACCTGCTGGTCATCCACCTGAACCAGACCGACTACCTGCAGCACGCGTACGGGCGGGAGCACCCGGAGGTGCGGCTGGCGGTGGGGGCGGTGGACGGGGCCATCAACCGGATGGTGGAGTCCGCCCGGCGGGCGGGGATCCTGGACCGCACCGCCTTCGTGGTCACCGGCGACCACGGCTTCATCACGGTGGACACCCGGATGTCTCCCAACGTCTGGCTGGTGCAGGCGGGACTCCATGAGAACCGGCAGAACCGGGGGAACTGGAGGGCGGCCTTCCACACCGGAGGGGGGAGCGCCTTCCTGCGTCTCCGGGATCCCGACGACCATGAGGCGGTGGAGATGGTGCGGCGGATCCTGGCGGAGCTCCCCCCGGAGACCCGGGCCCTCTTCCGGGTGGTGGAGCGGGACGAGCTGGATCTGGCCGGAGCCGACCCCGAGGCGGTGCTGGCGCTGGCGGCTGCCCCCGGGGTGAACATTGGGGGTGAGACCGGAGGTCCGGACGTCTACCCCGGCTCCGGAGGCACCCATGGCTACTTCCCCGCCTTCCCCCAGGTGCATACGGGGTTCGTGGCCTGGGGCGCCGGGGTGGGATCCGGGGGGGTGGTGGAGCGTATGAATCTCACCGATGTGGCGCCGGTGGTGGCGGCGCTCCTGGGGCTCGACTTCACCGCTCCGGATGGAGAGCTTCCGGACGGAATCCTGGCCACGGAGGCCGGGACCCCCTCCCCCCCGCCAGGAGAGCTGCGTCGATGAGCCACGATTCCCTGACCCGCCGGGCCTTCCTGGGCCGGTCCGCCGCCGTTGGTGCGGGGCTGGTCCTACCCCCTGCCCTCCTGGCCGGCTCCGGGATCTGGACCCCGGCCCAGGGGGCCCCGGCCATCCTCCCCTCGGTCCGGCGGCGCCCGGTCCTCCCCGGGGGGATCCAGTCCGGGGACATCACCGATTCCCGGGGCCGGGTCTGGAGCCGGGTGGACCGCCCCGCCCGCCTCCATGTGGAGTGGGCCACCAATGAGGCCTTCCGGGACGCCCGGACGGTGCGGGGGCCGGCGGCGCTGGAGGCCAACGGCTTCACCGCCCAGATGGATCTCACGGAACTTCCCGCCGGGGAGATGATCCACTACCGGGTGCGCTTCGAGAGCCTGGAGGAGCACGGCCTCTTCAGCGAGCCGCTGGTGGGGCGCTTCCGCACCGCCCCCCGTACCACCTCCCGGGACGCCCGCCCCCTCCGGGTGGCCTGGAGCGGCGACTGCGTGGGGCAGGGGTGGGGGATCGATGTGGACCGGGGGGGGATGCGCATCTACGAGGCCATGCGCCGGGCGGAGCCCGACGTCTTCGTCCACTCCGGTGACAACATCTACGCGGACCAGGAGCTGGTCCCGGAGGTGGTGCTGGATGACGGGACCATCTACCGGAACCTCATGACCGACGCCAAGGCGAAGGTGGCGGAGACCACCGACGAGTTCCGGGGGAACTTCGCCTACACCCTGCTGGACGAGCATGCCCGGCGCTTCCACGCCGAGGTCCCCATCGTGGCCCAGTGGGACGACCATGAGGTGGTAAACAACTGGTTCCCCGGTTACTCCCTGGACTGGGACGACCGCTACACCGTGAAGTCCGCCTCCCTGCTGGCGGCCCGGGGGCGGCAGGCCATGTTCGAGTACCTCCCCATCCGGGTCCACCCCGACGAGCCGGAGCGGATCTACCGGAAGTTCTCCTACGGGCCGCTGATGGAGATCTTCGTCATCGACCTGCGGACCTACCGGGGCCCCAACTCCCCGAACCTGCAGGGGGAAGAGGGGCCGGAGACCACCTTCTTCGGTGCGGAACAGATGGCGTGGCTGAAGGGCGCCCTGAGGGAGAGCACCGCCACCTGGAAGATCATCGCCAGCGACATGCCCATCGGGCTGGTGGTCCCGGACCGCCCCATCGACGGGGTGCGGACCCACGAGGGGATGGCCAACGGGAATGACGGAGGGCCGCTGGGGCGGGAGTTGGAGGTGGCGGATCTCCTCCGCTTCATCAAGCAGCAGCGGATCCGGAACACGGTCTGGATCACGGCGGACGTGCACTACGCCGCCGCCCACCACTACTCCCCGGAGCGGGCGAGCTTCACCGACTTCGATCCCTTCTGGGAATTCGTGGCGGGGCCGATGCATGCCGGGACCTTTGGACCCAATGCCCTGGATGCCACCTTCGGTCCCGAGGTCCGCTTCCAGACGGTGGCCCCCGCGCCCAACCGGCCCCCCAGCGACGGCCTGCAGTTCTTTGGAACGCTGGACATCGATCCGGCCACCCGGGCACTGACGGCGGCCATCCACGATCTGGAGGGGCGGAGCTTGTGGTCCACGGAGGTGCCGCCCGCAGAGGAATGACCCGGCGGGCCGGACCCCACGAACCGGTCAGCCCACCCTGGAGCGAGCCCGCCGCTCACGGATGGCGGTGAGGGCGATGCCGCCGTAGAGGCGCACCTTCTCCTCCACGATGGCCCGCTCCCCGGCGCTGAGCACCAGCCGCCACACCAGCACCGTGAAGGTCACCAGGATCACCGACCGCACCGGGATGGAGAGGAGGATGGGCAGCGGGGGGAGCGCCAGCCCCGCCAGCGCCCCCGTCAGCGCCAGCGCCACCAGCCGCAACACAGGTCCCCAGGCGTACTCCACCCTCCAGAGCCGCTGCGAGAGCCGGTAGGTCAGCGTCCAGCGCAGGAAGAACGAGATCACCGTTGCGGACGCAGCTCCCATCCCGCCGTAGGGCGGAATCAGGATGGCGAAGAGGGACAGGGCCACCCCTGCCGCGATCCAGTTGGCCAGCGTCAGGTACTCGGTCTTCTCGCTGATGAGGATGCCAATGTCCTGCATCGCAGACCAGACCCGGAAGACGTACGCCACCAGGATCAGGTGGACGAACCGGGAGGCGGAGAAGAAGGCCGGGGTCGTCAGGATCCGTAAGAAGTCCAGGATGAAGAGGGAGCAGGCCAGCGCCAGCCAGATGAGCCAGAGGTTCATGAAGAGGAACCCCTTGGAGAGGAGGTCGTCCCGGTCGTCCCGCTTGGCGATCTCGAATCGCTTCGGCCCCCACACCTGGTCGAAGGGAATGAAGCCGATGGTGGAGAGGAGGAAGCCGAAGCGGTAGGCCAGGTTGTAGAGTCCCACCACCGCCGTGTCCCCGGTGGCCTGGAGGAAGTACCGGTCACCGAAGGTGGCGGCGAAGGATGCCACCTGCACCCCGACCATGGGGATCCCGTAGCGCAGCAGGCTCCGGACCTGACGCTTCGAGAAGCGGATCCCCACCCGGGCGACCAGCCAGACCGCCAGCCCGATCCCCACGATGCCGTTGGCGATGAGGCTGGAGTAGAAGATCCCCAGGATCCCCATCTCCAGCAGCACCACGAAGAGGATGTTCAGGGAGAGCCCCAGGATCAGGGTGGCCAGCGAGGCGCTCACCACCAGTGTGGAGCGGTCCTGGACCCGGGCAAAGGCCAGGGGGACCAGGGGCAGGCTCTTCGCCACCAGCCCCAGGGCGGCGATCTGGATGAGGTACCGGTGCTCCAGGGTGCCGAAGACCAGGTTGGACAGCCATCCTGCAAGGAGGATGGCAAGACCCCCCACCATCATGTAGCTGCCGCTGAGCCCCAGGAAGGCCGTGGAGACCACGGCCTCCTTCTCCTCCGGGTCGTCGGTGAGGTGGTAGTAGCGGAAGATCCCCAGGACGAGCTGGGCGCCGGCCAGGAGCGCCATGACGTCCAGCGTCATCTCCACCAGCGCCATCACCCCGTAGTCCTCCGGGGTGAGGAAGCGGGTGTAGACCGGGAGCATGATGAACGAGACCAACTGGCTCAGCAGGGTCCCCACACCGTAGACCAGGGCGTGCTTCAGCACGCGGCCCATGGCAAACGAATCGCCCTTGGGGGGGGCTTCCTCCACCCCGCTGGGCTGTGTGGCCGATTCGGTTGCCATCCACTCCGTCCGATGAAGATCGCGATTTCCGGGGGACCCCGTTCGGCGGGGCTGGTGCAAGGGTCGGGCCGCGGGCCTGCGAAGCCTGGTCCCATGCATCCCACCGGCCGGTGGTGCGTCGGGTTCCCCACCATCGACGTTCCCACCACTCCTGCGTGGTGGCAAGCCGCCGCCTGATGCGGCCGTCCCACGGCCGGGTGGTTCCAGGGGAACGAACAAGGGGGCCGCCCGATCCCCGGACGACCCCCTGCTCCACTCTACCTGCCCCTCCCCCGGGAATCCTGCCCCGGGGGGACCTCCCCCCGACTCAGGGGAAGGTGATGCTCATGATCGTCCCGCGGGTGGTCCCGGCGGCGTTCGAGGCCACGGCCCGCATGTAGTAGGTCACCCCTGAGGTGGGGGCCTCAATGTAGACGAAGTAGAGCTCCGTGGTGGTTCCTGCCCCCGCCGCCTGCTCACCGGCCCTGGTGGAGGTGGCCAGGGTGGGGTCGGTGCCCCACTCGAACCAGACCAGCGTCTCCAGTCCCTGGGGATTGACGTTCCCCCAGGCCTTGAAGCCGTCCGGTGCCACACCCACCGGTGTCAGCGTCTCCACCGACGGGGGAAGGGCGCCGTCCGGTCCCGCTGCAGTGGTGAAGCTGGCCACCGCTCCAAGGACCTCGCCGCTGGCATTCTCCGCCACCACCCGCACGTAGTAGGTGGTGGAGGGGTCCAGCCCTGTGGCATCGAAGCTCACCGGCCCCGGCGTCCCATCCGCCTCCAGCGCCGTCACCGGCGAGGAGGAGGAGGTCCCGAAGGCCGGATCGGTGCTCCATTCGAAGCGCACCCCAGTGGCGGCCCCGTTGGGGTCCACTGTGGCGGTAAAGGTGGCGCCGGTAACGGTGATGGCCGACACCGTGGTGACGCCGACCCCCGGAGGACCGCCGCCGGGCCCGGAGGGGGTGATGAAGCTGGCCACCTCACCGTCCGCCTCGCCGTTGGCATTCTCTGCCACCACCCGGACGTAGTACGTGGTGGAGGGGGCCAGCCCCGTGGCGTCGAAGGTCACCGGTACCGGCGCCCCACCGGCCCCAATGGCCGTCACCGGCGAGAAGGAGGAGGCGCCGAAGGACGGGTCGGTGCTCCACTCGAAGCGGACTTCCGTGGCGGCCCCCGAGGGGTTCACCGAGGCGGAGAAGGTGGCGCCCGTGCCGGTGATGTCGGACACCGTGGTGATTCCCACCTCCGGCGGCCCGCTGTCGGGTCCGGAGGGGGTGGTGAAGCTCACGATGGAGCCCACCGAGGTGCCTTCCCCGTTCTCGGCCACCACACGCACATAGATGGTGGTCCCCGGGGGGAGGATGGAGAGCAACTCGGACACGCTCACGGGAGCCGAGCCCGACCCGATGGAGCCGGGGGCCGTGGAGGTGGCGTCTGCCAGGCCCGGGTCCGTTCCCCACTCAAAGAAGACCGTGGTGGGCGCCCCGTTGGGGTTCACGGGGGCCGTCAGGGTGGCTCCCCCCGGTCCCTGGGTCACCGTGAGGGCTCCCACCGAGGGGGCCAACGGCCCGCCCACGGTGGAGGCGGTGAACATCCGCACCGTCCCGGTCCGGGTGAATCCGTCCCGGAGGAGCACCGCCCGCATATAGTAGGTGGTACCCGGAGCCAGCCCGGAGATGTCTGCAGACACCGGGATCGTGGCCCCCCCGGCCACAGGCTGGGGGGGGGTGGTGGCCGCAGTGGCCCCCAGGACCGGGTTTGTCCCCCACTCGAAGAAGACCGTCCCGGCGCTCCCCGCCTCCACCGAGGCATTGAGCCGGGCTGTGGTGGGGGTAATGTCGGTGGCCGCCAGCGTCACGACCCCCGGGGCTGCAGGGGGGGGCGGCGGACCGGGGGTGGTGAAGCAGACCGGATCCCCGAAGGTCTCCCCCGCCTCATTGGTGGTGACGATCCGTACGCAGTAGAAGGTCCCGGGCTCCAGCTCCCCTGCAGGGACCTGAACGTCCCGGATCGTGTTCCCCGGAGGGAGGATGCCCCCCTCGATCTCCCGGAACTCCGTGAAGTCCTCGGTGCGGCTCACCTGGAACCGGTAGCGGGTCTCGCCCCCGCCGGGATCCACCCGGCCCGGGAGGATCGTTCCCCCGCCGCCGCCGCCCCCGCCGGTGGGCTGTCCGGTCTCGCCACCGGGAAGGGCCACGGGCATGATGAACTCGAAGATCTCGCTCTCCCCCTCACCCACCCCGTTCTCCACCAGGATGCGCCCGAAGTAGCGGGCCCCCGGGAGGAATCCGGTGGGGCGGATGGTGATGGACACCTGGTCCACCCCGGCAGCCACCCCTTCCGGTCCCGAGCGACCCAGGCCGGTGGTGAACGTCGAGTCGCTGGCCCACTCCACGATGGCCGTGGTGGGGAGCCCGTTGGGGCTGATCCCTCCGATCACCTCGATGGTCCGGGGGTCCAGGGGCGCCGCCCGCTCCACTTCGGCTCCGGGAGGGATGGGCACACCCCGGGCGTCCGCCAGGCCGTCCGCCTCACCGCTCACCGCCTGGATGTCCACCTCGCCGATCCCCCGGGCGGTGGCCGTGCCGTCCTCCTGCACCTCGATGAGGGAGGCGTCGCTGCTGCTCCACGACACCGGGCGGCCCGGGATGGGGTTCCCGTTCCGGTCCCACAGGTTGGCGGTGAACTTCACGCCCGACCCCAGGGGGATGTCCGCGATGGGCGGATCCACGGTGACGCTGGCCACCGTCGCGAAGATGTTCACCAGCGCGGAGGTGCTCAGCTCACCCAGCCGGGCCACCACACGGGTGTCCCCGTCGGACACACCGGTGACCATTCCGGTACCGTTCACGGTGGCCACCCCGTCGTCCTGGGTGCTCCACTCCACGGGGAGCCCGTCAATGGGGTCCCCGGTGGCGAAGACCGGGGTGGCGGTGACGGCCACCGTCTCCCCATAGGCATCCATGAAGACCTCCTCGGGGGAGATTTCCAGTCCCGCCACCACAGGATCCAGCACCACCCGGACCGGGACCACCTCACCCGGGCGGAGCTGCACCTGCGTTCCCCCGTCGAAGAGGGAGGCTGCGCCGGTCAGGAGCTCCAGCTCCACCGTCAGATTCTCGCCCCCCCGGGGCACCCGGAGTTCCACGGGGGTCCGGACATCCTGTCCGGCCGGGGAGATGGAGACCTGTTCCTGGAACCGGACGGCACCGCCGGAAAGGACCCGCACGGCCAGGACATCCGAGGCGTCGAAGGCCCGCCGGGCGCCGTCGCCCACGGCGTTCGCCGAGAAGTCCGCCACGATGGACAGCTGCGCCGGCCCCGCCTCCGCATCATCCTGGAGGTCGCCGCCGCACCCCCAGAGTCCCAGAAGCAGTGCGGGGAACGCCAGTCGCGCAGCGTTCCTCCTCGATGTCCGACCCATTGGCGCCATCCCGGAACTCTTCATCGTGCCACCCCTCCGAATCGTACGCTGAGACCCACATCGAATCCTGAAAGGCCACTCTCCCGGTCATTCCGGAGACCCACCTCACCCACCCGGCTCCGGAGCGACGGGATCCAGGTGGCGCTCCCCGCCGGAATCTCCACCGCCACCCCCGCCGTCAGGGTGGTGCCAGTCCCCGCCGCCTCGTCCCCGGTGACATTCCGGAGGTCCAGGGTGGGCTGCAAAACCGTCCTTCCCAGGGGAAGGCGCATTCCGCCTCCGGCGAAGACCAGGTCCTGCAGCGGAATCACCCGGGACTCCCGGGCGTAGGTGCCCTCCTGCCGGTGCTGCGCCCCCAGGTAGAGGATCCCGCTGGCGCGGGGGCCCACGGCGAAGGCCAGGGAGCCCACCCCCTGGAAGCGGGTGCCGGACTGGAAGAAGTTTGCGCCGTCGGCCTCATCGGAGCTGAAGCGGAGGAAGCCCGCCTGCAACGTGGCCTTGGCCGATGTCCCGAAGGTGCGGTCCAGCACCCCCCGGACCTCGATCTGCTGCCCCGGTCGGTAGGTGAACTCCTGGTCGAAGGGCTCAAACTCCCGCTCGTGGAGGTAGGTGAGCACCAGTCCCGCCCCCACTCCTGAGCCCAGCTCTCCTGCCAGGGCGGTGCTGAGGCCCACGCCCCCCCCGGTTCCCCAGTTGGAGATGTGGAAGGGGAGGACATCGGCAGCCACCATGGCGGCCACATCCGCCTCCTCCTCGGTGAGGGAGGCCCGCCCGGTGGGGAGGACCGCCACCGCCGTGAGGGTCAGGAGATCACCCCCGACCCGGGTGGAGAGCCGGAGCTCCGTGTCGGTGGGTCCGGAGATCTCCGCCGTGATGCCGTCGTCCCGGGTCAGCTTCGCCCGGGCCCACGCCGTGGAGAGCTGCAGCTCCCACCCCGTGGCCACCCCGATGCGGGCTCCCAGGGGAAGGGTCACCAGGCTCAGCGACTCGATGTCCACCTCCTCCGGGGTGCCGAAGGAATACGACTCGAAGAAGATCCCTCCCGAGGCCTGGAACGTCCCCATGGGGGTGGGGCCCACCTGCCGGTAGGCCGGCGGGGCCGGTCCCAACTGCGCCTGCAGCGCGGCGGGGGTGGCCAGCAGGGTGCCCAGGAGAAGGGCGGCCGGAGCCATCATCGGTGCCCGGAGCATCAGTTGCCTCCCGGGCGGGGAACGATGACGTCCACGCGGCCCCTGCGGTCCAGCCCCACACCCAGCCCCTCCAGCGGCGGATTTCCCTCCGGCTGGGGGACCAGCGCCTCCACCCCGGCGAAGCGCTCCCTGGGATGCCGCCATGGAATTCCGGTGGGGCCGAATTCCCACCACGCCAGCTCTTCCAGCTCCTCCAGCGACTGCTCCTGTGCCGCCAGGAGGTCCCGGACCAGGTCGTGTTCCGCCTGCGCCGCGGCGAAGTCCGGGTCCGCCGCCACCGCCGCCTCCAGGTGCCCCAGCGCCTCCCGGAAGCGGAAGGCACCCGAGGCCTCCACCCCCAGCCCGAAGGCCAGGAGCGCCTGCACGTTCTCCGTGGGGCGCTGCAGCACCCGCTCCCGCTCGGCAGGGGTCAGCTGGATCCCCATGGCCTCGTACAGACCCAGGGCGATCTCCTTCTGCATGTCGAAGAGGGTGGCCAGCGCCCCGCTCCGGCGGACCGGGTTGCCGGAGATGGCGGCCCGCGCCACCGGCACCGCGTAGGCCTCCAGGCGAAGCGCGTCAGGGGTTCCGTCCACCCGCCCCTGCACGATCCGGCCGGCCCGGAGGATCCGCCCCGCCCGGGCGGCGGTGG
>Ga0076930_100720_pt1 | contig 26088 bp, 30 predicted proteins | sample HotLakConsoUCCRE_FD_71149 | JGI IMG/M metagenome (GOLD analysis project Ga0076930, IMG submission 71149) | Hypersaline microbial mat communities from Hot Lake, Washington, USA - Hot Lake Consortium UCC-RE (version 3) (version 3) ...
GCGGTGAGGTTTCCCACATGCCAAAACTCCACTTCTGAATCTGGATGAGGTTTAAGTGCCTTTTGACCGCAGGTCAAAAAAGCCTGAACCAAGCCTACGAGCTGACCTGCGAGCGCCCCACCCTGTCCTTTTCGAGCTGCATGGGTAATCGTTTCAGGCAAACCGTCGCCGGGTTGTTTTCCAGGGATGAGATGAACGATTCCACGACGTTGTCCGGTCATGTCGCGGTGACGCGAGCACGGGCGCAGGCGAGCGATCGCGAGTATCTGATAGCGGCCCAAGACACGACGGACTATAACTACTCGGGTCAAGCACAGATGTCGGGGCTCGGGCGCATCCAGGGCAAGGTGCGGGGGCTGATGCAACATAACGTGTTGCTGATGGATGACGGGGGCCTGCCGCTCGGGGTGATTTCTATTCGGTGGTCGCTGGGCGACTGTTAGGGCTGACTTATGCCTTGCGCCATGACCCAGAACAACCGGCTGAGACGATGTTTGACCCCGATGAACTGACCCTGTTGCATCACCTGTCGAGCCGCCCCGTTGACTCGTTGCGTCAGGCCACGCTCGCCTTAGCTCAATTGGTTGGCTTTGCCCCGCCTAAGAAACAACCCTGGACAGGGGGCAAAGTCTTAGCCACGGCCATGGAACGCTTCTTTTTTGTTAAACAGGGGGCGGCAGCCGTTGCCAAACCCCTACAGGATTAGCTCGTAGTGGGGCCATTAACCGGAAGCGCTTTGATATCTCGACTTGACTATCGGTAAATGTAACTGAATTAAAGCCGGTGGGCGATGCCCACCCTACGGTAGATCAAGCCTTTCAAGCATCTGCGATGGGTAATGTCCATCTTAGTGCAGTGCCATTCGACCATCGATAATTGACTCGGAAGGTCGGTCACAACGACCTCTAAGCACCGTTAAAGCGATCGCGCTAATGGAGGATGGCGAGATTTCCCTTCAATAAACGACTATTTTCACATTTCTTAATAAATTTCGTTAGGATACGGCTGTGCTTTACTAACAAATTTTCTCATTATGCTGCATAGTCTGAAACAGTTACGCTCTTTGGCTCAGTACTCCGTGCGAGGCCTCATCGTTGGCCTCATCGTCTGTTTTTTAGGGATGGCTAGCCCTGCTGTCGCTGACTCCTTAGCAGATGCCCCAAAGTATATGACCGCTGACGGACGAGATCTGACCGCGATGGCGGAATGCCTGCCCAAAAAGCTGAGCCAACCGAATTTAGCTCGGGCCTTACAAGAGTCAAAAAATGACTTTCTCGAAAAGGTATTTGACACCAAATCGAATTACGACGACTACAAGCTCGATGAAACGGAATTAGAGTATTTAGCTTGCATGGAATCAAAGGGCGTCACACCGCAGATTAAGCGATAGAATTGAGCATTGCTAATCGCAGGGGCCGAGTAAATCTTTCCATCCAGGAAGTTGGTTTGCTCGGCTTTCTGCTTCCAGCGATCGCGCAAATAAGGAAGGCGATCGCTGGAAGCAAAAATTTCAATTAACCAGAACAACTGGTTCAGCATATTGTTAACAATTGAGCCGACCTGACTGAGAGAGCCTTTGCAACACTACAGACAAGTTTTGGTTCGTTCCGGTTCAGCGATTTGTTCGGCCACTCAATGCAAAATGGTAATGTGTGTTACAGTTGAGGCACGCTAAGTCTAAACCGAAACTCGATTAGGACTTGAGATTTTCGCTACAGAACCGACAACACTTAGGCTTTTCAAAAGATTTACAAGATTGCGTAGCTTGCGCTGCATATTTTTCTAATGACAACAAATAAATCACAAGTTTCAAATCAGACAAATTTGGAGCGTAACTTTGCCTGCCAATGCTACCAATGGAGTCTTTTATTTTAGAGAAGCTTTGTGATTTTCAAGAAGTTTTTGTATTTCTTGGAGACTTTAGATATAAATTGAAGGAAATTAATTGAATGACAATCATTAAAAAAACAGCTCTGGTTTATTGTGAGAAAGAATTTGGTTTGGTAGACGGAAAAACTGCCGCAGGACTCGTTAGACACTCTGAAATTTATACTATTGTTGGGATTCTTGATAGTTCATTAGCCGGTCAAGATGCTGGAGAAGCATTGGGAGATAAAAAGAGTAATATTCCCATTTTTGCCACTCTAGATGAATCTTTAAGTAACCTTTTAGAGGTTCCAGACTGCTACATCTATGGAAAAGCACCCTTAGATACTTATATCTCCACAGAAGAAAGATCTCTCATTTTGGAAGCAATGGGAAAAGGAATGGATATCATTAACGGTCTTCACCAATTCTTCTCCGAAGATCAAGAATTTGCCTATATGGCTGCCAAGTGCAACATCCAAATCACAGACATCAGAAAACCGCCAAAACTAGAAGATTCTCGTGTCTTTACGGGGCAAATATCGAAGGTAAATGTTCCGGTTATTGCGATATTAGGCACCGATTGTGCCTGTGGAAAAATGACTACCGCAGTGGAACTCAACAAAGCCTTAAACGATTTAGGGTTGAAATCGGTCATGATTGCGACCGGACAAACGAGCCTGATGCAGGGGGCAAAGTATGGTGCCTCAATGGATGCGCTGATTTCCCAATTTGCGATTGGGGAATTAGAAAACGCTGTTGTTCAGGCTTTTGAACACGAACATCCCGACATTATTTTGGTCGAGGGACAAAGCTCAGTTAGCCATCCGGCCTTTATGAGTTCGATTGGTATTCTAAAGGGAAGTGTGCCTGATGGAATTATTCTACAACATCCACCGGCCCGAAAATCTCGTTGTGATTTCCCTAATTTAATGATGCCTACGGTTGAGAGCGAAATTCAACTGATTGAAGCCATCTCTCAATCTCAGGTGATTGCGATCGCATTAAATCACGAAAACCTAACAGACGAAGAAATTCCGAAAATCATCACGGATTATGAAGACCGCTTTGGTTTACCAACCACCGATGTGTTGAACTACGGGTGTCAAAAACTTGTGCAAGCTTTAGGCGATCGCTTTCCAAGGCTAAATCAAAAAAACACGCGAAGCCGCTTAGAAAAAACGCCTCTATTGGCGCTGAAATAGACCCAAAACGCTTGGACAAATATAGATGAAAGCGTTACTGCCAAGGATAGAAATTTCTCTATCTCAAATCCGGCATAATACTCGGATACTATCCGAACTTTATGGGCAAAAAGAAATTGCCTTAATGGGAGTCTCCAAAGCGACACTAGGAGATCCGGCGATCGCGGAGGCGATGATTCAAGGTGGCGTAAAATTCATTGCTGATTCGCGCATTGAAAATATCCAAAGAATGAAAAATGCGGGGATCTCGACTCAGTTTGTGCTTCTACGTACGGCTTTGAGTCAAGCAGAAGCGGTGATTAGAAATGTGGATATTAGTCTCAATACGGAACTTGAGACGGTGAGAGAACTTTCCCAGTATGCCCAGGTATACGATACAATTCACCAAATCATTATCATGGTAGAATTGGGCGATCTGCGAGAGGGAGTACTTCCTGGTGATCTGTCCCAATTTATCAAAAAGACGATTGACCTACCCCATATTAAAATCATTGGAATTGGCTGCAATTTAGCTTGTTATGGCGGAATCAAGCCAGATAACCAAAAAATGGATGAATTATCTGAATTAGCTGATTCGATTGAAAAAGAATTTCAGATTAAGTTGGAAATAATTTCGGGCGGAAATTCAGCCAACTATGAATGGTACAAATCTGCACAAAAGATCGGACGAATCAACAATCTACGTCTGGGTGAATCGATTCTTTTAGGTCGTGAAACCATTAACCGAACAGTTATTCCCGGTTTAAACACCAGCGCCTTCAGATTAATTGCTGAAGTGATCGAATCAAAAGAAAAGCCATCTTTACCCTTTGGGGAGATTTGTCAGAACGCTTTTGGGGTTGTTCCCACTTTTCGCGATCGCGGTATTCGCCGCAGAGTTATTATTGCCTTAGGGAGGCAGGATATTTTAGTATCTGGCTTAAGACCTAATAACGATCTAGAAATACTGGGTTCTAGCAGTGATCATGTTGTTCTTGACAGCCATAACTATGATTGCAAGGTTGGCAGTGAAGTGAACTTCAACCTGGATTATGGTGGGCTGCTTTCAGCCATGACGTCTCCTTTCATTACAAAGCAGTTTATCGGCACTAGCCATACAGCAGCCTAGTACAGTGCGGCGTCAATTTGCCCACACTTGGCCCTCACCCTTAATCCCTCTCCCAACCTTGGGAGAGGGACTTTTAATGGGTATCAAGACTTAAGCTACCGAGTACTAGCCTCCCCCTTCAGCAAGGCCCCTTCAGCAAGGGTAGAGAACCTTGATTGACGGGAACCCATTTGTATCCGTCTGCGGCAAGGGGATTGTTATCTCAATCATCGGTATTTCGACCTTCAACAATGCTTTGACAAGCCTGTTGAATCGTCTGTCTCAGCCAGAGATTTTCAGGATTCTGATCGTTAAGTGTGCTCCACACCATTGAGATGGGCCAAGACGATAGATTAAGCGGAATCTCAAACGCTTGGAGAGAATAGTGCCGAGTAACATGGGCTGCCATGCAAGAGGGAATGGCGACTAACAGATCGGAAGATGCGATCGCCGAAGGTAAGGCAAACCAATAGGGAACCGTGAGCGCGATGCGTCGCTTTAAATCGTGCTTTGCCAGGGCTTGGTCGATGATTCCGATATCATCTCGCCGTAACGTGAATAACGCATGGGGAAACCCGACAAAATCCTCTAGACTCATCCCCCCCTCCTTTAATGCCGGGTGCCCACTCCGGGCCATGCCAACAAACTGCTCTGACAGCAGCTTTTGTTGAAGAATATAGGGCGGTAAATTCGCGAACGTTCCTACGGCTAAATCAAATGTGTCATTTTCGATGGCATTGACCAGCGATGCTTTTTCCACCGGGAGCAACCGCAAATTAACCTGCGGGGCTTGATGCCTGAGCAGGCCTAACAACACTGGCAGAATCATGCTGGCAAAATAATCGGAGGTGGCGACGGTGAATGTTTTCTGTGACGAAGCCGGGTCAAAGGTTTGCAGGTCAGCTAATGTGGCTCGGATGGTGTCTAGAGCAGAGATCACCTGTGGCGCGATCGCCACCGCCCTGGCCGTTGGCTTCATATCTCGCCCCACCCGCACAAACAAGTCATCATCCAAAAGCGATCGCAATCGCCCCAGGGCCGCGCTCATGGCAGGCTGTCCGATGTGAAGGCGCTGGGCGGCGAGGGTCACGCTTTGATGAATATACAGGGCCTCGAAAGCGACGAGGAGGTTGAGATCAACTGCGTCAAGTTCAATCGATTTCATTGATATTGAAAATCTCTATAATCAATTTGATTTATCCTAATGCTGCCACTACTCTAATTTCTAGACGGGGTTTCCTCGATTCAACCTCAGGAGTACGGCATGAAGAACATTGAAAATATAGCTTTGCCACGAGTGATCGGGCTGTGGTCCGATTCCAATCCTTTCAACACCCTAAAAAGGACTTTTTGGGCGCGCCCAAGAGCGATCGCATCATCACGTTCCACGAGACTGACATGATGCGGATACAGAACGGCAAGATGATCGAGAACATCGTCAGCGCCACGAACTTAGAGTTTGAAATGTTGATGGCTCCTGTACAAACCCCACTGTGCTTGAGGTAAATAATGTCATTGCCTCCGATTTACGCCGATACCCCCATAGAGTTACTGACCGCGCAAACCGTTGCGACGTTTCCGGTCAATACTTTTTTGGAAAATTTAGCGATTCTCCCATCCGGTGATATCTATCTCACTAACCACGAAGTTGGAGAGGTTATCCAGCTAACCCCAAACGGTAACCTTACGGTATACGCTCAGCTGAGCGGTAAAGTCAGCGGTATTGCCTGGATCGAGCCCAATCAGTTTCTGGTCAATGGCTGGAATGCGGAGGGCGTTTCCTTTGTTGCGGTGCTGTCAGGTGGTAAGGTGCAGTTCCTCCAAACTCTGCCCGAGGCTCAATTTCTCAATGGCATTACGCCACTGTCTGCTCGTTGTTACCTGATGGCCGATTCCTATCGGGGGGCCATTTGGTCTTTTGATGTCGTTACCCAAACCGTCGAACTCTGGTTGGAGCATCCTCTCCTGGCTCGCAGTGATGAGACCAGCCCGTTTCCAGCGGTCAATGGCTTAAAGCGATTCGGCAATGTTCTCTATGCGTCTAATACCCAACGGATGGTGCTACTGCAGATTCTGTTGGATGAGAGCCTCAAACCCCAGGAGCCGGAGATTTTCATTGAAGGCACGAACATTGACGACTTTGCCTTTGACCGTCACGGCAATCTCTATGGCGCTACCCATGTATACAACAGCGTGATTCGCCTTGACCGCGATCGCAGCACAACAATCATGGCCCAGGCTGAACAGGGGGTAACAGGTTGTACGGCTGTCGCCTTTCACGGCACTGATTTGTATGTCATCAACAATGGCGGCATGTTCTTACCCCCTGAAACGGGCGTGGAACCTGCTCAGGTGGTGCGTCTAGCCGTTGGGGTTGGTGGTGCACCCTTATTGAGCGAGGGCTAGCGCCATGCACACCGATTCTCCTGTAACCGTGGAGGTGGTACAGCGGGTCAAAAAGAGCAAGGAGCGTGAATTTGAAGCATTACTAGAGCAGATCATTGGTACAGCCAGCACCTTTGAAGGTTATTTAGGTTCATCGGTGTTTCGTCCGAGTCATCAAGATGACAGCGAATACCGCATTGTTTTCAAGTTTGACCGCTTAGAAAATTTGAAGCGGTGGGAACATTCCCCGGTTCGTCAGCGGTTCCTGACTCAAGCTCACACTCTCACGGTGGATACGGGCACTTTCTCAATTATCACCGGGTTAGAAACCTGGTTTACCCTGCCTGCAAAGCCGGGAATGTTGCCCCCACCCCGTTACAAAATGGTGCTGGTTTCTGGCCTTGCCATTTTTGGTATCAATCAGCTTTTGACGGTGCTTCCCCTGGATTGGCTAGCCCAGCTACCGTCTGTACTGCGCCTGCTGATTCTGGTTTTTCTAACCACCACGTTAATGACTTACGTGGTGATGCCAAGGCTGACAAAGTTATTGGCGTGGTGGTTGTATCCCAAACGTTGAGCATTGCCATGATATTAAGGAGAAATCATCATGACTGACTTGTGTGTGATTGTGGGCATGGGCGAAGGCAACGGCATGGCGATCGCCCGTCGATTTGCCCGAGAAGGATTTGCGATCGCCATGCTGGCTCGAAATGAGCAGAAATTGCAGGACTACCAGACCACCCTGCAAGCCGAAGGAATGACGTCTCACTACTACCTGGCCGATGCTGGCGATGAAGCCGCCCTCACGACAGCCTTCACTAGTATTCAAAGTCAATGGGGCACGCCAGCAGTGCTTATTTACAATGCGGCTGTACCCCGCATGGAAAATATCTTGCAAACAGCTTACGACACCCTCGTGAGCGACTTTCGAGCCAATGTTGCGGGGGCCATGGGGTCTGTGCAAGCGGTCTTGCCTGCCATGCAGCAGCAACAGCGAGGCACAATTTTGCTCACGGGCGGTGGATTTTCTCTCTATCCTCAACCTGATTTTGTGTCGCTGTCCATTGGCAAAGCGGGCATTCGGGTCTTGGCAAATACGCTTCATGCCGCCCTCAAAGACTCGCCCATCAAGGTCGGTACGGTCACCATCTGCGGCACCGTGAATGGCGATGATCCCAAATACAGCAGCGATCGCATTGCCGAAGAATACTGGAAACTTCATTCGGCTGAAAATGCAGAGTATGAGGTTGTGTATTAGGTAAACTTCTCAAGATAACGTTCCCGACCAGCGGCAGCAGGTCACCCCGAACTCAACACAAGCAGCTTAAGGGTGCAGCCAGCTTTGGGGGTCAAAAGCCGAGAGGGTTTTGATTTCTAAAACTTTCTGAGGAACCGCCCTGTGCGGACCCGCTTGCCGGGTGGTGTAGGAGGGAGGATTCGTGAGGATTCTCCCTATCCCGATTAGCTAGCTGGCGGCAATAGTCTAATAAATCCCTCCTGTTCAAAATGGCGATCTGTCGTCAGTCCATCGGTTATCCCTCGCTGGCGCATAAGGATAAAGCTGACTGCATCGCACAAGGAATACCCCTTGTCCTGCCGAGCAAGCAAAAGCCGCATAGCTTCTCGGTGCAGTTGCTCATCAACCCAAACCGTTTCAATGTCTGGGGTATCAACCAAGTCAACTACAAACTCTAAAACCTGAGTCCGAGGAAAGCGGCGAATCAGGGCGAGGGCCACCAACTCAGCCAGGACATGGCTGAGTTGGTGGCCCACTGATTGAATCATCGACGAGTTGTACAGCTTTCTCATGCTGCGGCTCATCACGATGCAAGTAGCACAGCAAGCCAGATGTATCTAAAAGCACAAAGAAACCCCGCCGTTAATACTCGTCGGCATAAGCTTTTGCAAGGTCTGCATCAATTGCTTCGTTGTCTGTACCCGTTGCGTACCCTAGACTGATTGCCCCTGCATGACTTTTAAACTTCTGCCGTGCCTGGTTTTGCTGCTCTAGAGACACCACCACCCTGCTAGATACCTCGCCCTGCCTGCTTAGGACGGTAACTATCCACTCTGTTATAGAGATGCCTACTGCACTAGCCTTACGCTGTAGGTCAGCGTAGACTTCATCACTGATTTCTAGAGTCAACTGCTGGCTCATAGGTGGATTCCAGGCAACTTGAGCGACATAGAGTTATTATAACTTCCCGCAAAAGATGTCCGAATCGCTAACTTGGCTGGATGCATCTTTAGCCCCTATGGATTGCACTTGGCACTTCTACCGGATCAGATCAGGATCAACCGTGCCCAGATAGCTATGGAAAACCTGTTGAGCAGTTTTATGATCACCCTCTGGAGTCATGTCGCACAGCCACCAAATAGGACTGCTTTGATAACATCTTGGCTGATCGGTAGCAATCAATCGGCCAAGATGCTCACAATTCCAGCCAGGTAGGGTATATTCCCAATCTGCGAAAACACTGAGAGCATGCTTTAGACGCTTAATGGTTTGATCTGGCGGAAAAGCAAGATGATCAATACCAACAACAAAATTTGCATCACCCCGCTCGAAAGGACGCAACCCCTGACCTGGATCAAAAATATGAGTATCAGACAAGCCAATCCCATAATGCCAGAATGGATCAGGTGGATTCTGCCAATTAAGTAATTGCCCGTATCGATCACTGGACGGATCGACTAGATGAATAATCGCCTCTATGGTCTTTTTAACTTGATCAGAAGATAAAGGCATGGCTGATTGCTCAATTTTATGGCTCTTCCGACATAAGTATGGTGAATTGTCCTAACATAGCCTGAAATCACTGCTACATAAAGCTTTCAGCGAAAAAGCAACACTTTGGGACACCTTTCTAAAGGCTAAATCTTGTAAGCATTGCTACGTAAGGGTTTGAGGCTTTTTGGCCTTCTCTCCAGCATAGTCGAGCCGGAAAAGCCAATTTTATCAAGCTTCCTAAATATAAAAGCTATTATTTTTGGGGTTCTAAAACAGGTAAGCCTTGACCGGTCATCAATTTCATCAGTTCTTCTCTGACCTTGAAATTGTTGCCGGTAGCAATGCAGCTATTTAGTTTGTTGAGAATGTGATCCCTGATGTTGTAATGGATAGAGTATTCTCTCTTAGAATGCTTGAAAACCGAAACTTTGTTATTGAACATCGTAATTACTGCATAGACGAACTTGAGATCATGGAGTGAATCTGCATGGGTGATTTGGATCGCAAGCAGTTTGAGTTGCTTTGAAAGCTCATAAGCTTGCTCTTGAGTTAGACCGTGATCCTTATAGTGAAAAAGGACTATTTCAGATAACCACTGAGCATGCTTAGCAGCATTTTGAATATCATGTTGCGCTTTCTCAACTGGATATGGTATTCGATCAAGAAGCAATTGCTTTACATACTCGTCCTTCAGGTTGGAATTCTCAATGATCTGAAGCTCCTTCATCCGGCGCTCATGCTCACGCCTATCCTTAGCTCCCATCTCGTCAATAATTGAATCTAGGATTCCTGCGATCATTGGGACTGACATATCAATGCCTGAAATCATAAATGAATTATCCTGTAGAAATAAATCAAGTTAGTAGGAAATGTGTGAAGCACGATTCGTTGAATCTCGTATCAAACTATGACTAACTTTCAGGCCATACTTGGTTTATTAAGCTAAATTTTCATAGGTAAATTCAGTCATCCGGATGAAAGCTTGATCATTTATCCCCACTCTAAGCAAACCATAGAATAGAAAGCTCTAGTATGCCCGCACCTAGTCCCCATGCACTCTCAGGGACAAGGCTAGCTAACGATTGAGTTCAGCGGCGCTCAGCAACCTTGGCATCCTACCGATCATGCTCGTTTCGCCGCTGCAACGATTTGTTAGCAATCATCCGATTCAGCACCTACATACATGAAAGATTGCGGTGGTCGATTTATATTAAACAATTCCATTAACGTTGCTGGCTTAGCATATTCTTGCGCCCCACTCACCTTAATTGCGTATGCAATCTGCTTACCCTCAAAATACTCATCAAAGTATTCTTTGCTAATTCCTGAAGCGCTTTTGGTAATATTCCAAAGTGAATTAGGCTCTTCAGTGATTACTTCTTCTATCTCAAATTCACCAATCACCAAACCAATAGGTTTAGATGCATACACATACACTTTCTTAACAGTTTTGTCCTTAAAAATAGCTCGCCTAAACTCAAACTGCTTCTCACCTGAAAATATTGCACTAGCAAATCGGGGTTTAATCGATAATAATACGTCCATCGGCTTCTGACCCCTCCAAAATTCTGTTAAATTGATCATCACTAATTTGAACAAAGCCACGAGGAGCAGTTTCAGTTGATTGAATAACTCCCACGTTGATAAGAGACTCTAAGTTCATTCGTTTTGGGAACGAGTACACATAGAGAAAATTTACCACAAAAGGGCGATTACTAGTACGCCAGTTCCAGTATTTTCTTAATTCGTCATCAGAAAATACGCTCCTTTTACGGCATAGCTCCACAAAATTTTCTTCCGAGCTAATGTTAGTGGCAACGCTTTGTACTACTCCGATAGTTGTTGTCACTGAAGTGTAGTAGGCAGAGCCACCAGAAGCTGTTCGATAAAACACTATAATATCTCCGCCCTTTAAGTTTCTTTCAAAGGATCGAGAAATATAGACTTTACTAATCGCATTCCTATTTGGTTTATTCTCAATGAAATTATTTGGAGACTCAGTTCTTAATATAGAGTCTGGAAAAAGTTCTGTATGATACTCAGGATATATGGGTACAAGAAACTTGCGAGAATCTGAGCTTAAATATGGATAACTTTCGCATGGGTTAGCTATATTCGCATAGGGTCTGAAGTTACGCAATAAAACAACCTCTTCACCATTACCTGTTCGTTTCACTCCATATTTTTCAAATCCCCAGTCACATAGTAATTCTATTAGCCTACTTTGCTCTAATGTATGACTGAATAGAGTTACATAAATTTCCTCAACAGAAAACCGAAGTGCGTTATCGAAAACTATTTTAAGAAATCTTTCTCCTAACTTATAACCATTTGAGATAACTTTGAAGGTTCCAATTTTTAATCTTTTTGCAGGATTAAAAGTTGGGACAATATCTGAATAGCATTCATTCCTTTCTTCTATCTTTACATACAAAAATGCTACTATCTCACCAGTTTCTGATGTACAGATATATGCAATTTCATCGGATTTTCTATTAAACCAATCATCAAACTCTTTATAATCCTCTCTAAATGAATCAAAGAATGTGTCTCTCAAGTTAAGATTTCCAAAAAGTTCTTTCTTGACAGAAAGAACTTTATAGTCAGACAACTCTGGGTTCTCTGCTGTAACTTTTTCGAGAAACGCATCAATAGTGAAAACTCGCTCTAAGATTCCTAGTTCCGAAGCTTTCTTGTGAATTTTTCTATCTTCAGTAATTAGGAAGTCTACACGTTTACAGAAAACCTCATTCAAAATATCTGTATCAATAGAGTCATTAATGTTTCGATCGTACTTGGCTCGAATAGCACTAACATTAGTACTTTCCGGTGCAAGCGTTTTTAATTGATGGTAGTTGGATATCTTCGTTTCAAATGCCGAAACGACAGACGGGTCTTTATGCCTGCGGATCTCTTCAATTGTTTTTGGGTGAATGCATTTCTGGTGGTGTAATTGATCAAGCCACCTAAACAGAACACCTATTTCTTGACGAGGTGGCTTATTCGCTTCACGGTAAATAATTATATTCGTATCTAATAAAACTCTCATGTAGCACTCCAGATCACAGATATAACGCTACTTTTTTAACTGATTCCTCTAAGGCTTCTGTTACTTCAATTATACTGATTGGAACTTCTAGGGATTGACTTGTAAGGTTTGCTCTTGCTATTTCTCGTGATTGCAATTCTGAAATTAATTCAATACTATGCACACGGTTATCTCTATTCGATAAGCGCTCAGCAATTTTTTCGGGATCGTCTACTAGCAGAATAATTGCACATGGTGATATTGCCTTAAAAGTTTCCAGTGGAACATCTTGGATACCTGATGTGGCATTTAGCAGGCAAAAATGACCATCTAACAATATCGTTCGACAGCTTGTTTGATAACGTGCTAATTCCTCAGCAAGTATCAACTGATTTCCTTCTATGTCTGATACGGTTTTATCAATCTGGTGTTTGACGTGTCGCCCAATCAATTCACTGGCAGTTACATGTGCTACATCAAAATGGCTAACTACACGGTTGCAAAAGTGGGTTTTCCCAACGCCATGCACTCCTCCGATGAAAACAGTTTTAGCCGTCATTGAGTACTCCGCTACCTTAATTGAAAAAACCAAATGGTATGGATTCTACTTCAACGAAGTATACTCTTCTTTCAGTAGATAAGCCTGAAGGTTTGTTTTCCCCAATGCCATAGCCAGTTCTGATTGCTAACAATGTTATTAGACAGAAACTTTCCGCATATTATCCCGATTGGGGTGGATAGACAGAAAGTTTCCGCTGATCTATTGAAATCAACCCGATCGCGAGAAACTTTCCACATCTTGTCAGGCTCAGAGCGCGTCCTTGCACCGATCGCTTCTCTAATGCAACTCAGCGATGCCCCACAGGGGCGGTTACGCCAAAGCCCCGCGTCAGCAAATCAATAAATACGGTTGTACGGCAAGAGCGCTTCTTGTACTATCTCTCTCACGGGGAATGGTTCTAGGCGGGGAAGAGAGGAGTTAGCGGCTCCTCAAATCCCCTGAACATCCCGACTTAGCGATGGTAAGACGAGATATCTGGGATCATTTTATGATCTAGCTTCTTCGTTGCGCCTCATTTGGGAAACGCTAGACACGTTCCCCGTTTTCCTTAACGTGAAAACGGAGACACCCGCATGTTTCAATCATCCGGCGGCGGGGGCAATGCCCCTGCCAGCTTTAACCTACCCTCCTTTAATCAGGAGGCCGTTCGTCATATCCTGCTCGGCGACTACGGCGCGCTTATCGACGCCATCAACCGCATGGCCCTGCTGGGTTATTGCGAAAGACTCGCCTGGAGCGAGCCCCTGCCCACCGGGCGCAACGGCGAATACATCAGCGTCATGACCCGCAAACGCACCCTGCCGTAACGGTTAAGGGGCATCGAGACCCCCGGTTTCTGGTTCAGGTTTGCCCCATCGGTAGAACTGCGATCAAAGAAACTGGGGGGCTGAGCGCGTGAGGCGCGAGCAGTCGCATCGAGATCCGCAACAAACTCCCCCCCACCCCCAACCTCTAAAGGGTTACAGCGAGTGCTTAAACCTTTGCGGCAAACCCATAAGCCACTGCGATCAATGCCTAAAGGGGTGCGGCGCTTAGCGGTTTGCTGTAAACGCGGCCACCTAACCGTTAAACCAGACACCAAGCAGGGGTTTGACGGCAAAATTCGCGGTTTGTGCTGACGCGATCGCCCCTCCTATTCAATAGCGGGGCACTTGTTTAAGTTTCTGCCTGATTTAAGGGCAGCGGCCCGCGCGTAATTGCGGTTAGCTCCTTGTTGATCTCAAACCGATGGGCGGCAAACTCAGTCGCCCCTGGCAGTGCTTTCATACTCTCGACCACCGGACCGTTTAAATAAGCCGTGGCGCTAGCTTCATCCGCAAAGAGATAGATGCCGCCGTACCGGGCTTGAGCTGGGTCCGCGATCCAGATTTTCCAAATTAAGCCGGGCCACGCAGCAATTTGATGTGCCCGTTCCCAAGCCGCTTTTTGAGCCGCTTCAGAAGTGCCGTTAGCGTTACGAAAAGTGATTTGCAAAAGTTGGGTCATAGGGTGGCAATGGCGGTGGCAGTTCGGTGCCCCAAATCCTACCATTGTGCTGATGGGAGCGATCGCCCCCCGACAACATCTTTTGGCAGAGGGCGATCGCGCTAGGGCTGTCTAACGTGAGAGCGATCGCGATTTTCACGGAATTCTATTAAGGTTTAGGAGATTTGTATGCGTATTGTGATGGTGCTGACCTCCCATAGTGAATTGGGCAACACAGGTGAAAAGACCGGCTTTTGGCTCGAAGAATTTGCTGCGCCCTACTACGCCTTTGTAGACGCGGGCGTCGAAGTCGTGATTGCCGCTCCAGAGCCGAGCGAGCCCCCCGTTGATCCCCGCAGTCAGGCCCCGGAAAACCAGACGGAAGCGACCGAGCGCTTTCAGCAGGATGCTGCCGCGCAGGCCAAACTCGCTCATCCCAGCCCGCTAGAGCAGGTGAGCGTAACCGATACGGATGCCCTATTCTTCCCCGGCGGCCACGGCCCCATGTGGGATCTGGCCACCAGCGACGCCACGACCCAACTTGTGGAAGCCTTTTATGCCCAGGGCAAAGTGATTGGTGCCGTCTGTCACGGTCCCGCTGCCCTGGTCAACGCAAAAACGCCTCAGGGCGACTCTATTCTCAAGGGTAAAAAGCTGACCGCCTTCACCAATACTGAAGAACGGGCAGTGCAGCTCGATCAAGTCGTGCCGTTTGCGCTGGAAACCCGTCTGCGGGAACTGGGTGGGGAATTTAGCAGGGCTCAAACCTTTCAGCCCCATGTGGTCACCGATGGCACCTTAGTGACGGGACAAAATCCTCCCTCTTCCGCCGCCACCGCCTTGGGGGTCGTGAAGTTGTTGAACCAGGTACCCGCTTAGGGATGAGGATTCAGTAAAATTCACAACTTTGGTCGGGGCACACTGTGGTGCGCCTTGGCAACAATGCCATGGAAGATTAATGCGGCCACGATGTTGAGCGATCGCAGGGGGGGCAGGCACGTCCTATGCTATTAATGATCGGTGCTGGCCTTCAGGGCCGCGATCGACCATTTTAGTGTTCGTGTTCTTCACCCTGCACAACTGATGGCTACCAGCGATCTTCCTCGTCCGTCAAATGTGCCGTCGTCGTCGGCACCGCTACCCCGCATCAACCTGTTCACAATGTTTCGGTTGGGTCTGTTTCAAATGGGCTTGGGGTTGTTGTCCCTGTTGACGCTCGGCATTTTGAACCAGGTCTTGATTTCAGAATTGCAGATTCCGGCGATTTTGGCAGGCGGTTCCATTGCCATGTATCAGTTCGTCTCCCCGGCGCGGGTGTGGATGGGGCACATCTCAGACTCCAAACCGATTCGCGGTTATCACCGCACGGGCTATGTGTGGTTGGGCATGGGCCTGCAGGCGATTTGCTTATTCCTGGCGATTCAGGTGGTGTGGCAGTTGGGGGCAAGTGCTGCCGCCGGTTGGACTGTCGTCACCACCGGCTGGCTGGCCTTGCTAGCGGGGATGTTTGCACTGTATGGCCTGTGCATCGCCACCAGTTCGACGCCGTTTGCGGCGCTGCTGGTGGATGTGTCGGATGAAGACAACCGCTCGCAGCTCGTCGGCATCGTCTGGGCCATGCTGATGGTGGGCATCGTTGCGGGGGCGATCGTGGGCGAAGTGCTGCTCGACAACATCGCTCCCGAAGCGTTGCAGGCTGCCATCACCCGGCTGTTCATTCTATTTCCGCTGACGGTGGTGGGCTTGGGCATCGTCGCCACCGTGGGCATCGAGAAAAAATACTCGCGTTATGCCAATCGGTCTTCATTCGCGGGACGAGAAGATCAAATCACGCTCCGCCAGGCGATCGCGGTGCTCACCGCGTCGAAACAAACGGGCTTCTTCTTCCTGTTTTTGTTGGTGATGACCATCAGCCTGTTTCTCCAACAGCCGGTGCTGGAACCCTATGCCCGTGAGGTGTTTGGCCTCAGCATTGGGGAAAGCGCCGGACTTAATCAGTTTTGGGGGTACGGCATCCTGGTGGGCATTGGCCTATCCGGATTCCTGATTGTGCCGCGACTGGGCAAGCGCCACACGGCCATGATCGGCTGTTTGTTCACCGGGGCCTGCTTCATTTTGGTGATTTTGGCGGGCGTCACTGCCAACCCAACGACCCTGCGGAGTGCGGTGATGCTGTTTGGTCTCGGTTCTGGCATTCTCACCAATAGTGCTGTCAGCCTCATGCTTGATCTCACAGCGGCAGAAACGGCGGGCACGTTTATCGGCGCGTGGGGCTTAGCCCAGGCCATGGCGCAGGCTAGCGCGACGGTGCTGGGGGGGGCGCTGCTGGATATCGGGCGGCAGGTTTTTCCCAGTACGTTTTTGGCCTTTGCCCTGGTGTTTGCCTGTCAAGCAGTCGGCATGGTGATCGCCTTTGGTTTGCTGCTCCGTGTGAATGTGCAGCAGTTCAAAACCGAATCGGGCCAAGCGATCGCCACCCTCATGGAAATGGAACTGGACTAGTTGAATGCAAGTCACGCAGGCGTTTTGGGATCAGGTCTACCACTTTTCCACCGACATCACGACCGAGGTGGGCAACACCCTGTTGAAGGCGATCGGCGGTGCCCAAGCCCAAGAAAAACAAGACGGCAGCCTGGTAACCCAATACGATCAATGGTCGGATGAACAGTTGCGCACGGCAATTCACCAGACCTTTCCTGACCATGGGGTGCTGAGCGAAGAAACCACCCACGTCTTGCCCGCTCAAGACTGGTGCTGGATTATCGATCCCATTGACGGCACCACCAACTTTAGTCAGGGCATTCCCCTGTGGGCAGTTTCTTTGGGGTTGCTTTATCGCGGCACGCCCGTATTTGGCTATATCTTTGTGCCCCCGCTCAACCAGCGCTTTCACGGCTACTGGCCGGGCGACAGCGGTCTCGACATGCCAACCGGCGCTTTTTTGAACGGCGACGCGATCGCGACTCGTCCCCATGATCCCGGCAAAAACGAATTCTTTAGTCTGTGCTCTCGTAGTACAGCAGTGATGAGTCATCCCGCCTTTCCCTGCAAGGTGCGCATGTTGGGCGTGGCCACCTACAACCTGTTGCTCGTGGCGGCAGGCTATGCCATCGGAGCCGTCGAAGCGACCCCTAAAGTGTGGGACATTGCGGGCATTTGGCCCATTCTGCAAGCGGCAGGAGCCACCTGGATTCCTTTGGCTGAGGCTCCCCCGTTTCCGCTCACCGTTGGCGCAAATTACGAAACGCGACCATTTCCAACGCTGGTGCTTAATCATGCTGATTTAGAGGCACAGTTTCGCCCGCTGGTCGAGTCGGTGGTGGGCGATCGCTGATGCTGGTGGGAATGCGGCTAGCAGCGAGCCTTCCCCTCGCGCCTCAAATGCCCAAATGTAAGGCTTAAGGAGAATGGCACTGACATAAGCGAAAATCAACCTTTACAGATCGCCGAAAGCTTTGGTCTACCGTAGATTAGGCACTGCCACCCGCCTTAATTCAGTGACGTTCGGCTTAAGGAGATTGTCAGAAATCAATATCTGCACAGGCGGATTTAGCTTAACGTTGTTGGTCTTGCCGTGAGCCTTTGGCAAAACCCGCCCCTGCGCAACGGGTTATTTTCTTTTTCAGGAATCCATACCTAATTCAACTTTTTGATACATATCTGCAAAATTGTCGTTGCTGTTACGAATTAAGTTTGTCACGCTTGGAAGTGGGCATTATGGAACTGTCCAGCGAGGCAATAGTCATGTCACGATCACTTCAGTCTTGGGCGCGGCGTCAGCGGGGACGATATTTACTACGACGGGGATTGAACCTCACCCAGCAGGGAAACCACCAGGCCGCTACTCAGGTGCTTACGGCAGCCCTGGCCGTTCATGGCGAACCAGCAGAAGTTCTCCTGCGACGGGGGTTGGTGCATTTTCAGCAAGAAAACTTTGCGGCGGCGCTGACTGACTTTGACCAAGCGATCGCCCTCGACCCCTATCAAGCAACGGCCCATGGCTATCGTGGCTTAGTGCATTATCAGCTCGATGATGAAGCGGCAGCACTAACTGACTGGGCTCAGGCATTGGCTCTAGATCCGGGCGAGGCTACCGTGCGCTACAACCGGGGTCTCGTATGGGCTCAAAAAGGCGAGTACGAAGCAGCTTTGACCGACTTTGATCTGGCGTTAGAGCATAACCCTCTGCTGGCAGAGGCTTACCTGCACCGGGGCAAAGTGCGGCAAGCACTAGGCGACATGGTCGGGGCGGTGAAAGATTGGGAAATCGCCCTGTGTAATGATCTCCGTCTGAGTGAAGCGCATCAACTACTGATCAAAAATCAGGAGAATGTTCACAATCTCGATTTGCAGGCCCAGTTCCAAGATTTGCTCCCCAAGGGCTTTTCGATCACCGCCGAGCAGCAAGGGACCCGCTTGACGCTGACGCTCCATCGCCCGGTAGGCACCCCGGTCAACTATTTTAAGTTGCCGAATGCCCTGCGCGATCGCCTCGTAGAACTCCAGTTGCCAGAAGTGCGGCGATTTCGCCTCATCGCCAAAGCGGGTGACTCATCCCTCTCCGAGTGGGATCAGACCTACGGCATTTACGACAAAGCGCCCTGTCCACCCGCCCGCTGGCGTGATGCGGTGGCGACCACCTTGCTGCTATTTCCGCCCCTGGGTATCTTGGCATTGGTATTGGCCTCCCAAGTGGAACCGGCCTACCGGCGCGGCGACTATCCCATCGCGGCCCGTGCCTCCAAAGCCGTCCGCAAGCTCTGTCTCAGCAGCGGGGCCATCATGGGGCTGATGCTATTTGGCCTAGCGAGCTACGGTGTCTACACCTACGTCGATGGAGAATATCCCAATCCGGCAGCCAAAACGGCCATGGTGGAGTCCCCCAAGGCATCGAACAAACGCCTCTAAATTCGAAAGCCGACGACAAATGGGATGCGATCGCCCAGCAGTCTGCCCAGCGTAAGACCTGTAGTGGTAAAAAACCGAATTGGGATTACCTGATATGGCGCTTCCTCAGGATTTAAGGTGTCTTTAAGAGTAATCCATGAAAATAACTATCCGTCTGGCCCTCATCCCCCAACCCCTTCTCCCATTTTGGGAGAAGGGGAGCCGGATGGCCTCAAAGTCCCTCTCCCGCTCTGGGAGAGGGATTTAGGGTGAGGGCAGCAATCGGATGCTTTTTTAGTTGGAATACTTTAAGCCCGTCATCCCCCTTGCAGCGAGTATGATGGGCGGCACCAGGTGAGCGCGACTCCAAAAAATCGCTTAGCTGTCGGACTGGGCTGGCACTCACTCGTTTCCGGTCACCCGAGCCCCTCACCTGCTCAATCACGACTCGATCGCCTGTGAGGAGACGATAACAATGCGATTTCTTAATTTGATTGCTGGCACTACCGGGTTGGCCTCTCTACTCATGGCCCCCATGGCCCTTGCCCAGACCGCTCAGGATGGCACTTGGCTGGAAGATGATACCCACTGGAATATGCCTGGTGCGGCCATTCCGCAAGCCCCTGAGCAGGAATATTCCAACTTACCGGAATGTGAGCAAACCTTTCGGGCTCCGCGTCTTTATGAAGATGCGCTGGTCGAAGCCGCTGGTTGGACGTTAACCGGCGCGGCCCATATCTTTGGCGATACCACGGTCATCACCGGCATGGCCAATGCTGATGGCATGTGCCGCCCCCTTAGCTACCAAGTCTTTGTCTTCATTGATGGCGAATTTGCGGGCACCCTGTCCCCAAATTTCATGGACTCTCGCACCGACGGCAGCCTCTTTGACCTGGATCTTTACCAGGATGGCGCGATCGGCGCAGGGTTTAACCGCTACACCCCAGAGGATGCTCTGTGTTGCCCGTCGGCTGAGAGTCGAGTTTTTTATGAGGTGGAAGCCACCGATGCAGGACCCGTCGTGGTGCCACAACTGCCGGCAAGCACCTTCGATCGCCCCCAGCCAGAATAGGCAACGTGAGCTCAAGATCAGTGATCAAAGCCGCAAGTCGATGACCACGGGGCGGTGATCGGAGCCCACATTCGGACCGACTTGTACATCCGTCACGGTCAACTCAGGGCTCAGCAGTCCGTGGTCGATGGGGATAGCCAGCAACCCTGCCATCCAGCCTGGAACCGGCCCGTAGGTTGCGCTAGTAGGCCAACTCGGTAGAATGCCAAAGCCATCGCGGACATTTTTGAGGCCAGTTTGGCGGATAAATCGCTGGTAGTAGGGCGACCACATGGTGATGTTGAAGTCGCCGATGACGATCTTTGGCCGTTCCACCGTTTGGAGATATTGACCCAGTAGATCGAGCTGCCGATTACGAGAATGAAAAAAAGTCGGCTTGACCGGGGGGAGGGGGTGCGTACCTACCAGAGTCACGGTTTGATCATTGACCGTCAGGGTTGTGATGAGGCTGGGGGTGCTGTCGGCGCTAAAGTTGACCCGCTCGACATTGGCTAACGGCTGCCGACTATAGAGCACAATGCCGAAATTGTAGGGGTTGGCCTGCCCTGAAAAGTGGGGCAGGGTGGTCATGAGGCGATTCAACTGCTCAACCCAACGCTCATCCACCTCCATAAACAGGGCGAGGTCAGGATTGGCTTGCTGAGCAAAGGTGAGCACCGCTTCGAAGTTTTGGTTTTGGGTGTTGACGTTGGCAATGAGGATGCGAAAGTTGCCAGGGCTTCCCCCTGTTACAACATGCGGCGGCCAGTACCAGGGCAACAGTTGGGCAGTCAGGGCCGCCACACAGGCAAGGGCCATGAGCGACGGCAGCGGACGGCGGGTGAGGCCGATCGCCCCCAGCCCCACCAAGCTCAACGCCCAATACTGCCGCTGAAAATGCGACAGCAACTCCAGATAGATGGGCCAGCCCAACCGACTGCTGAGCAGAGCGATCGCAGTCACGCCGCACACCCCTACCAGGACTATCCCCGCAACGATGTTAGTGAAACGGGACCGTTTTTGAGCCATGCAATCAAAAACCCCACTCGTTATGAGCAGGGTACAAAATCTTCAGTGCGCTGGGTGCTTTATGCCACCCCTAGAGACGCGATCGCGTGCTGGCGAATGGCCTGGAGGTTTTGGGTGAGGTCATGGCGCAGATGCCGCTCGATCAGCATCGCGGGAATGGCACGAGGCGGACAAATCGTCACCTCATAATTCAAACGTGTGCCGTCTCCCACAGCGGTATCCGGTTCCAAGCGCCAAGCGCCTGCAAAGGCTTTGAAATCGCCCTCGACCATGTCAAACCCAATATGGCTAGGAAACTGCTCGACCATATCGAGCACCACCCGAGCGCAAAACTTCACATTGAGAAAACATTGGGTGCCGACCTGTTCCAGCAGGGTGCGGGAGTCGGAGACTTCGAGGCGGCGGCTGACCGTCAGATTGGGGATGAAGTCAGACAGATGGTCGTAGTCCGTCAGGATGCTCCAGAGCTGCTCCACCGAGCAAGGAATCGAGATGGAGGCCAAAATGCGGCGATGGCGGTTGGGCAGCTTTTCCGTCGCGATCGCCAAATCCCCCTCACTGAGCGCTTCGGCCAGCAAGAGATTAGCTTCCTGAAGTTGGGGGTCGAGTGGAGCGGCGTCAGTCATTGGGATACTTACCGTTACCTAGTGAATATTAGACCCAAATCAGCCCTTATGATCAAGCATAACGAACAACACTTGCTCAAATCATTATTAATATGGGTCGTTAGGCATAGACTACTGTGGTCCCTTCCATTCTAAGCACCGTGGAATCGCTACAGTTTTAGAGATGAGCCCTCTGCCTTCCGTAAAAACCGTAATGTCGAAAGTGAACTCCGCCATGCATCAAGTTATCGGCACTGTTAAAGGGCCAGGGGAAACGGGAAACGAATATCTCTTTATTACTGCCGATAACCGCGAGGTCAAAATTGGTGAGTTTGTCGCCTATCAGGCTCAACAGGGCGAGAAAACTTGGGATATTTTGGGCAAAATTGCCGATCGCCGCTTGATCGATCACCTCCCCGATCGCATCTTTGCCGATACGGGGATCAGCCCTGAAGCGATCGCCGCACTGGTGGGCTTTGCCTATCCCGATCCCGAAATTTATGAAGTCACGGTTTCGGTGATTGGCTACTTTCATCCGGCTCTGGGCTTCATCAATCCCCGACTGACCCCTGATCCCGGAGCCAAAGTCTATCGGGTCGATGACGAAACGCTAGTCCAGGTGGTCAACAAACGGCAGCCGGGGGAAATCGGCGCGGCCCATGTCGGTTCCCTGCTGCTGCGACCGGGGGAGGCCGTCCCCGTGGCGCTGGATGTGAAGGAGCTGGTGAGCACCCACATGGCGATTTTGGCAGGCACGGGGTCGGGGAAGTCCTATACCGCTGGCGTCCTGATTGAAGAATTGCTGCGGCCCTGTAATCGGGCAGCGGTGCTGGTGTTTGACCCCCATGGAGAATATGGCACCCTGGGCGACATGCGCGGTCACCCGGCCTTTCAAGGCGACGACGGCTACGCCCCCCAAGTCAAGATTCTGACGCCGGACGATATCCGCATTCGCATGTCATCGCTGGACTATTACGACGTGATGACGCTGCTGCCGAATATGAGCGATCGCCAGCAGGCCATCCTTAGCAAGGCATTCACCATTCTCAAGCGGCACCGCCACGGCGACTATCGCTGGGATGTGCAAGACCTGATTCGGGCGGTGAATGAAGCGGATACCAACGAGGACGAGGACGGCAATCCGAAAATTGGGTCTTCTGCCCCCGCGATCGAGTGGAAGTTGGAAAAGCTGGCGAATTCTGACTATTTTCACCGAGCGGAACACCTCGCGCCCAAAGACCTGTTTGAGCCGGGGCAGGTGACGGTGCTGCAAATGAACGAGATCAGCCAGGAGGAACAGCAGGTGATCTGTGCGGCGGTGCTGCGGCAGAGCTATCAGGCCCGCATGAACACGGCGAAAGAGCTGGTGTCGGAAGAAGACGAGACCTATCTGCCATATCCGGTGTTCATTTTGCTAGAAGAATCCCACCGCTTTGCCCCGGCCCACGAACCGGCGCGCTGCAAGCAAGTGTTGCGGACGATTCTCAGTGAGGGGCGCAAATTTGGCATGGGCGTCGGCCTGATTACCCAGCGTCCCGGCAAGTTGGACTCGGATGTGCTGTCCCAGTGCATGAGTCAGTTCCTCATGCGGATTGTAAACCCCGTAGACCAGGAGAGCCTGAAATACGGGGTCGAAGCGGCAGGACGCGACTTGCTGAAGGAGTTGCCGTCGCTGACCAAGGGCCAGGTGATTATCTCCGGAGCCTGCGTCAATACTCCGGTGCTGTGCCAGGTGCGCAAGCGTCTGACGCAACATGGCGGCGAGACGATGGATGCGCCGCTGGAGTGGCAAAAGCATTTTCAACAGCACCGGCAGCATAAGCGCAAAATTGAGCAAGCGACGGTGGCCCGACCCCGGCCCGCCGAGACCGTCGGTGGGATCAGTATCGAGTAATGGGGGAACCGTCGAAACCACTGATCAAGCTGGCCCACAAGCTGTTTGAGACAGAGCGCGATCGCACCGCCTTTATCCATGCCCTGACCTATCCGCTCCCGTTTGCCCCGACGATCTTGTGGACCCGGCCCCAACCCACCGACCTCGATTGGCCGACGTTGGAGCCGCTACCCTGGCAACCGCCCCAGGTCGATCGCTTGGCGGGCGATATCCGTCCCGGCCAGCACCCCCGACACGACCGGGGCGACTACTACTGCTTGGATTTTTCGTCGGTGTTTGCAGCGTCGTTGGTGCAGGCGATCGCAGGGCCGATCGAGACCGCGATCGACCTCTGTGCGGCTCCCGGCGGCAAAAGTTTGTTTACCTGGGCAACGTTACACCCCCAGCGACTGTTTTGCAACGAGGTGGTGCGTAAGCGGGTCAAAATCCTGATTGCAAACTTGAAGCGGTGTGGCGCGATGGACGCGATCGTCCTCAACCAGGATCCGGCGGTGCTGGCCGCACACCTGCCGCATTTGGCGCAGCTCGTGCTGGTGGATGCCCCCTGCTCGGGGCAGTCATTGTTGGCAAAGGGGCAGGAGGTGCCCGGTTGTTTCCACAAAGTGACCCTGAACCGCAACGCCAATCGGCAAAAGCGCATCCTGGCGAATGCGGCGCAATTAGTGCAGGGCGGCGGTTATCTGCTGTACTCCACCTGTACCTACGCCCCCGAAGAAAACGAACAGGTTTGTCAATGGTTGTTGAAGCGGTTTTCCAACTTTCAAGCGGTGCCCGTCAATGCCCTGTCGTCCCACCAATCGACCCTGGCCGAATTTGCCTGCTATCGTCTATTTCCTCAGTCGGGTTTGGGGGCTGGCGCGTTTGCGGCCCTCTTTCAAAAGCTTGACGCCCCCAGCGATCCGCAGTCACCCCTTGCTCAGGACTTCTTAGCCCGCAACCAGTTTGTGCTCTATCCGTCGTCATCGCCCTCGGTGTCCTAGCATCAACTTGAAGACAAAGCCCTCCTGGCTTCGGTTCAGGGCTTCAGCCCAGTGGTCTGCAGCATTCTATAAGCTGACCGGCCCAAGTTAGAACACCTCAACGGCAAACCCATTGCAACCTTACTTAGGGAACGGCGGGAAAATAAGATCCCGGTGGGGATAGGTAGGTGAGTGGGTGCAGTGATGAGTAGGTGAGAGAGCTACAAGTCAGAAGTGGGACTTTTAGAGTGAGCGCCTCCCTTAGGAATGAGGATCAAATAATCCCAATTGTTTAAGGCAGGCATCTTGCCTGCCTGGGGACAGCCGAGACGGCTATCCCAACTTATTCAATTCTCATTCCTTCGTGAGCTGGAGAGCCGAAAGCAAGGCTGGGGGCGGTGCAAACGATGCTGGGTGACGGCATCATCTTCAGCTCAGTCAGTTGGGTAGGTGCTAGCGTCACCGGGCGAAACTCTTGTTGCCGCTGGGTTTCATCCAGTTCACCCCAACCACTATGGACAGAAAAAGCGAGACCCAGAACTGGGGAATATGTCGACATTTTCTACGCCCTTAGGTTCCTGAAACATCCAGTGGATCTATCTCTTATTGTTGAGGATGCTGCTGGGTTCAATTTTTAGAGTAAAACCAACCCTTTAGTGTTGAGAAAAAGAACTCAGGAGATCCTATGACTACCCAACCAGGCGCAGCCATGATTGCCTCAGGGCAGCACTTTGACCGGGTACGTTCCCACACCTCTGCATCCGTCAACGAAAAAATTGACCAACAAATGCGGGCTCAAGTAGATCGCTACACCGAGGAATCACCCGAAGCGATCGCCCAGCGCATTCAAGCGTTAGAAAAAGAATGGGATACTGAGCGAGTGTTGGAAGTCAACGCCTCGGTGTTAGCCTTTACGGGGCTAATGTTAGGCATTTTTGTCAATCAAAACTGGCTCTGGCTCCCTGGCATTGTGCTGCCGTTTTTGTTTCAACATGCTGTTCAGGGCTGGTGCCCGCCGTTGCCAGTGATTCGTCGGCTGGGTGTGCGGACCCCCCACGAAATTGATCAGGAAAAGACAGCGCTGAAACTTTTGCGGGGTGACTTTACGGAAGTGCCTGAACTTCAGCAGACCGACGCCGACTCGCTACTACAAGCGGTGAGAGCTTGAGGCGAGGCTTGTTAAACAGTGATTTCAGGTCGATCGCCCCCTGTGACTCCGCTTGAGGCGACTTGTTAAACCTCATCCAGATTCAGAAGTGGAGTTTTGGCATGTGGGAAATCTCACCGCCTGCGGCACCTCTCCTTCTCAAGGAGAGGTTTGACAAGACTCTGGTT
>Ga0076930_100722_pt1 | contig 26023 bp, 24 predicted proteins | sample HotLakConsoUCCRE_FD_71149 | JGI IMG/M metagenome (GOLD analysis project Ga0076930, IMG submission 71149) | Hypersaline microbial mat communities from Hot Lake, Washington, USA - Hot Lake Consortium UCC-RE (version 3) (version 3) ...
TCCCCGCCCCGGTACGATCCCGGAGGGCCTTCACGTCCTGTGCGCTGATCGACATGGCTATGCTCGGGCCTCGTTATGTCATGTCCACGGGCCGGGAGGGTCCCGGTCCCCGACTTCAATCAAGGTTCGTGAAAAGAGGCGGCGCCTCGGGCGGGGAACTCCGGATGATCGGAATTCCCCCCGTCCAGCAGCCGCCTCCTTCGGACCTCCCCTTCCAGCAAGGAGGTGCCGAGAACCGGAGCGATGGTGATCCCTCCAGCCCTGGGGTCCCGGTGTCAGTCCTCGCCCGCGTCCCCGCCCTCACTGGAGTCACCCTCGCCACCGGACGTATCCTCTCCGCCCTCGCCCTTCTGGTGCTGGGCGATGATCTCCGGCCGGGGGCGCCGCTTCCGCCGGGGCCGACGACGGGCGTCGTCCCCTGGTGCCGCGGCCTTCTCACCGGTCTCGGTGGAGTAGGTGGTGGCTTCCTGATCCTCGATCCGCCGCCTCTCCTCATCCGGAACCTCCCGCCGGGCCGACTCCACCGCGTCGGCAATGGCCCTGGAGATCAGGCTCACCGAGCGGATGGCGTCATCGTTTCCAGGAATCGGGAAGTCGATGAGGTCCGGATCGGCATTGGTATCGGCGATGGCGATCACCGGAATTCCCAGCCGGGCGGCTTCCTTGACCGCGATCCCCTCCCGCCGGGCGTCCACCACGAAGAGCGCTCCCGGGAGGCGGGACATGTCCTTCACCCCCGAGAAGTACTTGGCCAGCTTCTCCCGCTCCCGCTCCAGGAGGAGGCGCTCCTTCTTGGTGTAGAACTCGAAGGCATTCTCCTCCTGGCCCCTCTCCAGCTCCTTGAGCCTCCGGATCTGCTTCCGGATCGTCTCGAAGTTGGTGAGCATGCCTCCGAGCCAACGCTCGGTGACGTAGAAGGACCCGCACCGGGTGGCCTCGTGCTCGACGATCCCCCGGAGCTGCCCCTTCGTGCACACGAAGAGGATGCGCTCCCCCCGCATCACCACTCCCCGGACGGCGTTCTGGGCGGCCACCAGCCGGTCCAGCGTCTTCCGGAGATCGATGATGTGGATGCCGTTCTTCTCGGAGAAGATGAAGCGGCGCATCTTCGGATTCCAGCGACGGGTCTGATGCCCGAAGTGGACTCCTGCCTCGAGGAGCTCGTTGAGCCCCACTTCCTGCTGCACATCCTGCTGCAGCTCCTGCTGCTCGACGTCCGTCTGCTGATCCAAGTTGATCACCGCTTGCTGAACTGGAACCGCTTCCGGGCCTTCGGGCGACCGGGCTTCTTTCTCTCGACCTTCCGGGGATCCCGCGTGAGCAGCCCTCCCCTCCTCATGGGTGACCGCACCTCCTCATCGTTCAGGACCAGCGCCCGGGCGAGACCGAGGCGGACCGCGTCGGCCTGACCGGTGAGACCGCCACCGGTGACCCTGGCCCGGACATCGAACTGACCTTCCACCCCTGCAACCGACAGGGCCTCCAGGATCCGCTTCTGGTGAAGCATCCTGGGGAAGTAGTCCTCGAGGGACCGACCATTGATGGTCAGCTTCCCGGTACCGGGACGGAGGAGGATCCGTGCGACGGCCGTCTTGCGCCGTCCCACGGTCTGCTGCTGCGCGGAGAGATCTACGGCCATTGAACCGTTCGGACTCACAGCTCGAGGGGGACGGGCTTCTGCCCGTGGTGGGGGTGCTCAGTTCCCTGATACACCCGCAGCTTCTTTCTCATGGCACGGCCCAGGGCTCCCTTGGGAAGCATCCCCTTCACCGCCAGCTCGATCACCCGCTCGGGGTGACCCTCCAGCATGCGGCGGAAGGGGATGTGCTTCTCGTGACCCATGTAGCCGGTGTGGCGGAAGTACGTCTTCTGATCCGCCTTGTTGCCGGTGAGCTGGATCTTGGAGGCGTTCAGCACCACCACATTGTCGCCCGTATCCAGATGGGGCGTATACATGGGCTTGTGCTTCCCGCGGAGGATCCGTGCAACCTCGGTGGCCAGCCTGCCAAGGGTCTTCCCCTCGGCGTCGACGACCCACCAGGCATGTTCGATCTCGTGTTCTTTCGGCGTGTACGTCTTCATGACCTTTCAACCCGTGGGGCGCCATGCCTACAGAGCTTTCAAGTCTACCCGAGGAAGCAGGGGGTGTCAAGGCGACACAACAGCTTCCCGCCGACTGGAGCGGGCCCGGGAACCAGGGGGCCGGGGCGGGGGCCACCACCGGAAGGAAGACCGGCGGCGCAGGGGGCCGGAGACTACGTGACAAAGGTCTCCAGGAAGCGGGCCCGGGAAGCGTGCCTCAATCGCTGCAGAGCCTTCTCCTTGATCTGCCGCACCCGCTCCCGGGTGATCCCCATGAGGGAGCCGATCTCCTCCAGGGTCATGGGTTCCTGGTCGTCCAGACCGAAGTAGAGGCGGAGGATCTTGGACTCCCGCTCCTTCAGGGAGGAGAGGGCCTCTTCCACGGTGTTCTTGAGGGCGTGATCGTACGTCTCGTCCTCGGGACCGGGGGAGTACTGGTCCGGCAGGTAGTCCAGGAGGCGGTTGTCCTCCCCCGGGGTCATTGGGGCATCCAGGGAGAGGTGGGACTGGGAGATGGCCAGGGTGCGCTGGACCTCGTCTTCGGTGATGTCCAGGTCGTCGGCGATCTCCTCGACGGTGGGCTCCCGCCCCAGCTCCTGGAGGAGCGACGAACTGCGCCGTCCGATACGGTGGAGGGCCCCCGCCCGGTTCAGCGGGACCCGCACGATCCGGCTCTGCTCTGCCAGCGCCTGGAGGATGGCCTGCCGGATCCACCAGACGGCGTAGGAGATGAACTTGATCCCCTTCGTCTCGTCGAATTTGTGGGCGGCCCGGATGAGGCCCAGGTTCCCCTCGTTGATCAGGTCGGAGAGGGGAACCCCCTGGTTCTGGTACTTCTTCGCCACCGACACCACAAACCGGAGGTTGGACCGGACCAGCTTGTCCAGCGCCTCCCCCTCCCCGGCCCGGATCCCCTGGGCCAGACGCACCTCCTCATCCCGATCGATGAGGGGGTACTGGGAGATCTCCTTCAGGTACTGATCCAGGGATCCCTCCCGGAAGCTGGCCCGTCCACGGAGGACGCTCATGGGGACCACCGGGGGTGCAGGGAGCGGGAAGGCGAGCCCGGGCAGATTGCTTCAGGAATGGCTGGGGGGTCCATCCGGAACATGGGCGGCGCTCTATCGGATCGGTCGGCCACTGCGAGCGGAGGGGGACTGTGTCCGCAGCGCCGGATGAAACATCTCGGATGGGTCGATCCCCATCCGGGAGTTCATCATGCGGGGGGGGGAGGGGGAACCGCAACCGCCCCCCCCAAAAAAAGCCACCGCCGAAGAGGAGGGAGGCCCCGCCTAGCGGATCAGGCCCCCGATCCGCTCCCAGCGGATGTCCCTGACCCAGGGAAGCCCCCGGACCCGGGCGGGATCGAAGGAATAGTAGACGAACCAGGGACGGCCCCGGATGGAATTCCGCTCCACGAATCCCCAGTACCGGGAGTCCTCGCTGTTGTCCCGGTTGTCCCCCAGCACGAAGAACCGGTCCTCCGGGACCTGGATGGGCCCCCAACTGTCCCTGGAGGGACGGTACCCCCGACGGCGGTTGGAAGCCACCAGGTGGGACTCCTGCCACGACATCCCGGGGTGGACCGCATCCCCTTCCCTGTCCACGTAGCGGGCGTAGGGCTCCTCCAGCGCAACTCCATTCAGGTACAGCTGCTTTCCCCGCATCTCCAGGGTGTCCCCGGGCATCCCCACCAGGCGCTTCACATAGTTCTTCACCGGATCGTGGGGTGGATTGAAGACCACCACATCCCCCCGCTCCGGTTCGGTGAAGGCGGGGAGGGTCACGTTTGTTCCGGGGATCTCGGCTCCATACACCGCCTTGTTCACGAGGAGGAAATCCCCCACCAGGAGGGTGTTCTCCATGGATGAGGTGGGGATCTTGAAGGCCTCCACCACGAAGGCCCGGATGAGGAGGAAGAGGAGGAAGGCCACCGCCAGGGAACGGGTCCAATCCCACAGGATCGAGAAGACGGACTCCTCCCTGCGCCCGGGCGCCGGATCCGGCGCCGGCTGGTCGTCAGCGGCCATGACGCCGTCCTCCTCCCGGTCTCCTCCCCCCTCCATCCCCGGCTGCGTCTCCAAGCCATCCCCCTCTTCTGCATCGGTTCCGGGCCGGCAGACCGGCACCGCTTTCCGTACACGCCCACGGAAGGGGCCGTTCCCTCAGTAGTTGTCGATCTGCGCCCGCTGCAGCCGACCGGAGTAGTCCACGTACCCCACCTTCGTCTCCGAGTAGAACTCGTAGACCTCCCAACCCCCTTCCCGGTGCCCGTTCCCCGTCTGCTTCACCCCGCCGAAGGGGAGGTGCGCCTCGGCGCCGATGGTGGGAGCGTTGATGTAGGTGATTCCGTTGTCCAGCTCCTGGAAGGCCCGGAAGGCCGACTGCACGTTCTGCGTGTAGAGGCTGCTGGAGAGGCCGTAGCGGACCTCGTTGTTCACCCGGATGGCCTCCGGCAGGTCCCGGATGGTGATGACGCTCAGGAGGGGGCCGAAGATCTCCTCGGTGGCCAGCCGGCTCCCGGGGCGAACCCCCCTCACCACGGTGGGGCGATAGAAGCACCCACCGTCCAGGTGGTCGCCGGTGGCCCGCTCTCCACCGCACCGGATGTCCCCCTCCGAGCGGGCGATGTCGGTGTAGTGCTCCACCTTCGCCACCGCCCTCTCGTGGATCATGGGGCCCACCTGGGTCTCCGGTCGGAGCCCGTCCCCCAGCCGGAGCTTCTCCGCCCGGACCACCAGCTCCCGGAGGAACTCCTCCTCCACCGCCTCGTGGATCAGGAGTCGGGAGGTGGCCGTACACCGCTGCCCGGTGGTTCCGAAGGCCCCCCAGAGCACCCCCTCCAGCGCCAGCTCCAGATCCGCGTCCTCCATGACGATCTGGGCATTCTTCCCCCCCATCTCCAGGGAGAGGCGCTTGTGCATGCGGCCGCATGTCTCCCCCACCCGACTCCCGGTGTCGGTGGAGCCGGTGAAGGAGATCAGCGGCACGTCGGGGTGCTCCACCAGGGGAGCCCCCACCTCCTCGCCGGTGCCGTGGACCAGCTGGATCACCTCCGGGGGGATTCCCGCCTCCAGGAGGATCTCCACGAAGACGTGGCCGGTGTGGGGGACGTCCTCGGCGGGCTTGAACACCACGGCATTCCCGCAAACCAGCGCCGGGAAGATCTTCCAGGTGGGGATGGCCAGGGGGAAGTTGAAGGGGGTGATGATCCCCGCCACCCCGATGGGACGGCGCCAACTCATGGCCCACTTGTCCGCCAGCTCGGAGGGGACGGTGTGGCCGAAGAGCCGACGGCCCTCGGTGGCGGCGTACCAGGCGGTGTCGATCCCCTCCTGGACGTCCCCACGGGTCTCATCCAGGACCTTCCCCATCTCCCGGGTGGCGATCCGGGCGATCTCTTCCTTCCGGGCAGTGAGGAGTTCCCCTGCCCTGCGCAGGATGTCTCCCCGGGCCGGCGCCGGCGTCCGCCGCCAGAGCTCGAATCCGGCGGTGGCCGATCGCACCGCAGCGTCCACGTCATCCCGCCCGGAGCGGGGGAACATGCCGATCAGGTCCTCCTGCCGGGCGGGGTTCCGGTTCTCGAACCAGTTCCCCGTGGAGGGCTCCACCCAGCGGCCACCGATGAAGTTCAGGAATCGCTCTGCCATGGCACCTCAGTCCTCACGGACCAGTTCGTACTTCTCGATCTTCTTGTAGAGGTTCGACCGGGGCATGTCCACCGCACGGGCGGTCTCGGACACGTTCCAGTCGTGCTCCCTCAGCTTCTGGAGGATGTAGGCCCGCTCGGCCCGCTCCTTGAACTCGTTGAAGGTGGCTGTGGAGAGGAGTTCGGAGCCCAGCCCCAGCCCCTCCGGGCGCCCCGCCACCAGTTGATCCACGTCCTCCCGCCGGATGGGATCCGAGGAGGAGAGGATCAGTAGCCGCTCCACCGTGTTCCGGAGCTCCCGGACGTTCCCCGGCCAGGGAAGGTCCTGCAGCCTGGCCACCGCCTCCGGCGAGAAACTCCGGGGGGGAAGTCCGTCAGCACGTGCGGTGCGGTCCGTGAAGTGCTTCACCAGCATGGGGATGTCCTCCCTACGCTCGCGTAGTGGTGGAAGCACGATGGGGACCACGTTCAACCGATAGAAGAGGTCTTCCCGGAAGGCGCCCGCGGCGATCTCCTCCTCCAGCTTCTTGTTGGTGGCCGCCACCACCCGGACATCCACCCGCACCGGCTTCGCACCCCCCACCCGGCTCACCACCCCCTCCTCCAGGGCCCGGAGGACCTTGGCCTGGGCGGCCAGCGACATATCCCCGATCTCGTCAAGGAAGAGGGTGCCCCCATCCGCCTGTTCGAACTTCCCCGCCCGGTCCGACACCGCTCCCGTGAAGGAGCCCTTGATGTGGCCGAAGAGTTCGGACTCGATGAGTTCGGATGGGATGGCGGCGCAGTTCACCTCCACGAATGGTTCGTCCTTCCGGGGGGAGAGACGGTGGATGGCCCGGGCCACCAGTTCCTTCCCCGTGCCGTTCTCTCCGGTCACCAGGACCCGGGCCTCGGTGGGGGCCACCTTCTCGATCCGCTCCAGCACCTGCCGGATCTGGAAGGACCCTCCCACGATCTCGTAGCGGCTCTCCACCTGGCTCTGGAGGCGCTCCACGCTGGCGGAGAGTCCCTTCAGCGCCAGGACGTTCCGGAGGGTCACCAGGAGGCGATCCGAGTCCAGCGGCTTCTCCAGGAAGTCATAGGCTCCCCGCCGGGTGGCCTCGACGGCGGTATCGATGGTGCCATGTCCGGAGATCATGACCACCATGGCGGACGGATCCTCCTCCTTGATCCGCCCCAGCAGCTCCAGGCCGTTCATCCCCGGCAGCTTCACATCCAGGAAGATGATGTCGGGGTGGACATTCCGGAGCCGGTCCATGGCCTCCGCGGCCTGACCCGCCAGGCTCACTTCATGGTGCTCGTACTCGAAGAGTTGTCTGAGGGCCTCGCGAATGGAGGCTTCATCGTCGACGACGAGGATCTTCGCCATGGGGCCTGGATCCGGTGGACCGCGGGACGGGGGAAGAGGAGGCGGGTAGGAGGAACCGCCGGTCAGCGACGGCCCAACAGCACCAGCCTGTCGCCGGGAATGTAGAGGCCCTGCACGCCCCGAGGAAGCGGAACCTCCACGGCCTCGGGCGGGAGTCCGGGTCGATCCCGACGTCCCAGCGCCTCCAGGATCGAGGGGTACATCCTTCGGGGAAGCGGGATCCGGGCGGCCTCGATGGACTCCACCTTCATGGAGGTGCCCCCGGGGAATTCCTGGATCCGCCCCCGGAGTTCCAGCGGCACGGTGTCCGGGAGGATCTCCATGACCCCCTCCAACTCAGGGAGGGAGGGCAACCGGGCGGTGGCAGCCCGGAGGGAGAGGACCGCCACGCTGTCCTCGAAGCGGATCCGGGGACGGTCGAAGCCCGGCGGGAGGAGCCCCGCTGTGGTGAACTCCAGCACGCTGGAGACCTCCACCCCGCGGAGCACCAGGGAATCCCCCTCCTGGCCGCTGAGGAAGCGCTCCAGACGCAGCGACACCTCGTCCCCCATGGCGGCGTCCGGTTCCCCCTCTTCCACCTCCCGCTCCTGGAACGCGGCCACCCATCCGGCCACCGTGGACTCCAAATCCGGGAACACCCCTCCCCCCCACCGCCAGCCCGCCCATCCCGCCGCCATCAGGAGCAGGACGAGGAAGATCCTCCGGAGACATCCCACGAGGCTACTTCCGGCCGCCGGACGGGTGCAGGGAACTGGAGTGGAGCACGCTGTAGCGACTCCCCTGCCGACCCATCTGGCTTCGCATCAGATCCACGCTCTCGATCTCCATCTGTCCGGAGAAGTCCAGGGTGGCGGCCAGGTCATCGAGCCCGCGGAAGGCTCCCGCCCCGTCCATATCCCGGGTCCGTCCCAGGGTGATGTGGGGGTGGAAGGCCCGGGTCTCCCGCTCGAACCCGTGATCCGCCAGCGCCCACTCCAGGTCCTGCTTGAGACAGCGGAGGGCCGGTGAGGGTTCCACGCCCAGCCAGATCACCTGGGGCCTCCGGATGGTGGGGAAGGCCCCCACCCCGCTGATCTCCACTCCGAAGGGGATCGTGGCTCCGGAGACCCGGTCCAGGGCAGCCTGCAGCCGCGTCGCCAGATCCGAGCGGACCTCCCCCAGGAACTTCAGGGTGAGGTGGTACTCCTCGGGAGGTGTCCATCGAACGGGCAGATTCGCCTCGCGAAGGGGCGCCATCGCCTCGTGGATCCTCAGGCGTTCCGTCTCCGGGAGGTTCACGGCGATGAAGATTCGCATGGCAACTCGTGTGGCCGGAGTCAGGCGCCCACCGGAATGCTGGGGGCGCCGGCGAGGGCGAGTACCGCTTCCACCGCCCGATCCACGTCCTCCTCGGTGGAGGCCCATCCCAGGGAGAGGCGGAGGGCGCCGGTTTCGGAGGTCCCCAGGATCCGGTGGACCTCGGGGGCACAGTGGAGGCCCGGACGGGTCTGGACCCCATACTGGCGGTCCAGTTCATTGGCCAGTGTGGCAGGATCGGTCCAGGTGGCCACCAGCGTCACCACCGCCGCACCCTCTGGCGCCGGTGGGGAGAGGATCCGGACCCCCCGGATCTCCGAGAGCCCCCCCAGGAGGCGTTTCTTCAGGAGGGCCTCCCGGGCGTGGATCACCTCCACCCCCTCAGAAACGACATGCTCCACACCCGCCAGGAGGCCTGCGATTCCCGGGGCGTTGGGGGTTCCTGCCTCCAGGTGGTCCGGCATGGAGACCGGCATGTCCCGGAGGGCGGAGTTGCCGCCGGTTCCGCCACAGAGGAGCGGGTGTACATCCACTCCTTCCCGGACCCAGAGTCCGCCGGTTCCCTGGGGGCCCAGCAATCCCTTGTGACCGGTAATGGCCACCAGGTCCGCACCATCTGCCGCCAGCTCCACCGGGATGTGGCCGGCGGACTGGGCTGCGTCCACCAGGACCAGGGCCCCGGCCTCATGGGCCAGATGAGCCAGTTCCCGGAGGGGAAGGACGGTCCCAAGGACGTTGGAGACGTGGTTCACCACCAGGAGTCGGGCCCCGTCCAGCGCCTTCCGGGCCGCTTCCAGGTCCAGCGCTCCGGAGGAGTCCCCCTCCAGCCGACGGACCTCCACACCCCGGGTGCGCTCCAGCATGTGCACCGGTCGGAGGACCGCATTGTGATCGTAGTCGGAGAGAACCACCACATCGCCGGAGCGGAGGACTCCGCCGAGAGCTGTATTCAGGGCGTGGGTGGCGTTGAACATCATCGCCAGCCGTCCCGGATCGCCTGGAAGGCCCAGGAGCCGGGCGAGGGAGCGACGACATCGGAAGGCGACTCGACCCGACTCCACCGAACGGGAATACCCTCCCCGACCAGGGGAGGCACCACAACCGGTCAGGAACGCCGAAACGGCCTCGACAACCGAGGCCGGGCGCACAGCGGATGTGGCGGCATAGTCCAGGTAGTGCAAGGCGATCCCTTCCTCCTGGCGGGAAACGGGCCTCCCATCGTCTTCGGCAAACGGGTTCCAGGCCCACCGCTCCCCGGGCCCCCCGGGGGGCGGAAACATAGGAGGGGGGAGGGGTTCCGAACAAGCGACGGCGCCTGCACCGGTCGCTCCCACGGCAGGGGGGTGGGTCGGCCGGATCTCCGGGCCCGCCCCCCGACACGCCCTGCCGCAGGGAAAGGAGCCCGGGATCGGGTCAGGGGCCCTGGCCGTTCCCCCCCTCCCCTCCCTCCGACCCGGCATCCGCCCCGGGAGCCGGCTCGAACCCCTCGGGGCGGAGGGCCGGCTTCCCCTCCTCGTTGTTCCGGAAGAGCCTGGAGGTGGGGTAGGCGATCTGGACCGCCGCCTCCCCCCCGAAGGCATCCAGGATCATCTCGTGCAGCTCGGCGGCCGTCCCCCGCCTGGCCCGGGCAGGGCAGAGATACCGGAGGGTGAGGAGCACCCCGTTGGGGCGGATCTCGGTGTACACCACAGGGGTCAGGTGGGAGTAGCGGATGAAGAACTTCCGGGTGGCCCGACGGAGTTGCGCCTCCGCCTCCGCGGCATGCCCACCCGCTCCCCGGGCCGCCACCTCCCGGAGGACCTCGGCCGCCCGCCGCCAGTCGCTCTCGAAGGTCACCGTGATGGCGATCTCGTTCCAGATGTACTGGAATTCGGCCGTGTAGTTGGCCAGGGGCTGGGTGAAGACCAGCGCGTTGGGAACATGGATGATCCGCCCCGTGCTCTGGTCCGCCTCCACCCAGTTCCCGATCTCCAGGATGGTGAACTGGAAGAGGGTGAGATCCACCACATCCCCTGCATTCGGACCGATCTGGATCCGGTCCCCCACCTCGAAGGGGCGCCGGAAGACGATGAACAGCCAGGCGGCCAGATCCGCCACCACATCCTTCAGGGCGATGGCCAGCCCTGCCGAGAGAAGCCCCAGGAAGGTCCCAATGGAGCGCAGGCCGCTGAGCCAGAGGGCCCCCACCATGAGGAGCCCCATCGTGGAGACGATGTAGGAGGTGACCTTGGTCCACTGGTAGCGGGTGCGGGGGTCGTCCACCCGGGGCTCCACCACCCGCAGGATCACCCTCCGGGTGGCCCAGAGCGCCACCAGGAGGAGCACGGTGAGGATGAACTTCACCCAGAAGTCCCCGGTCCCCAGGGCATTCGCCATCATCTCCCTGGCGGCATCGACGATCCGGGGCCCCACCTGCGACGGGGTGGGGACCTGGAGCAGGAGGAGGGAGGTGGAGATCGGCGTCATTGCGGAGTGGTCGGGGATGGGGAGGATCATGTGGGAACTTCGCCCTCCGGTGGGCCGCGCGCCACGTGGATCCGGGGGAAGACCCGGGGACCGGAGGGGGCGTGGCCCGGGTGGGGGCCCGGCGGGGGTGGCGGGGCGTTGCCCCTCGTGCCCTCCTCCGATAGGGTTCAGGCTCAACAACGAACGGAGCCTCCCGGAAGTCCGGTGCAAGTCCGGCGCGGCCCCGCCACTGTGAGAGGCCCGGAACCCAGGTTCCGGTGAGGCCCGCTCGGAAGACCACTGGGGGAGACCCTGGGAAGGTGAGCGACGGCTGCCTCGAGTCAGGAGACCGGCTCCGGTTCGTCGACCTCATCACGTCCTTCGCAGGGGGGACGGGGTTCTTCGATCGGTCCCCGGGGACCGCCCCGTCCCATGGCCCAGCGGGAAGGAACAACGGCATCCCGCCGTGTGGACCCATCCGGGGATCAGGGGGCTGCGCCTCCATTCCCTCTTCGTCACCATCCTCTTGGCGGCCTGCGGAAGCGGCTCCGGGGATCCCGGTACGGACGGCACCGCCCTGGACGACGCCGGGGGTGGGGGTCTGTCCGTGGAGCCCCCCCCTTCCCGCATCATCTCCCTGGTTCCCAGCATGACCGAGATGGTGGTGGAGCTGGGAGGCGCCCACCGGATCGTCGGCCGCACCCGGTACGACCGGCAACCGGAGATCGCCGATGCCCCGGCGCTGGGTGGGGGGCTGGACCCCAACCTCGAGGCCCTCCTGGACCTCCGCCCGGACCTGGTGCTGGCCACCCCCACCGAGGATCTCCGGGCCACGGTGGAGCGGCTGGAGGCGCTGGGGATCCCGGTGTACCGGGGACGGACTGTCTCCCTGGACGACCTCCGGGCCGTCACCCTGGAGATGGGAACGCTGCTGGGGGGGGATGCCCCCCAGGCGGCCCGGGCCTTCGTGGACTCCCTGGATCTGGGGCTGGCGACCCTGGAGGCCGCCCATGGGGAAGAGCCCACCCCCGCCCTCTTCTACCTGGTGTGGAACGACCCGCCCATGACCGTGGGGCCCGGGAGCTACCTCCACGACCTCATCCAGGCTGCCGGGGGCGAGAACCTCTTCGGGGATGCCTCCACCCCCTGGCCACAGGTGAACCTGGAGGAGGTCCTCCACCGGGATCCGGACTGGGTGGTGCTTCCCGCAGCGTCGGCTGAGGACACGGCCCCGCTGGAGTGGATCCGGACGGCCCCCGGGTGGCGGGAGCTCCGGGCGGTCCGGGAGGGCAACCTCATCGTGGTGGAGGCGGAGCTCTTCAACCGTCCGGGGGTCAGGGTCCTCCACGCGGCCCGGACGCTGGCGGGGCACATCCACCCGTGACCCGCTCCCCCGCCCTGTCGCTTCTGCTCCTGGCCACGGCCCTGGTCGTGGCCTTCATCGCAAGCCTCGCTGTGGGCCCCTCGGGGCTCTCTCCCGCTACGGTGCTGGAGGTCCTCGCCGGAGGCGGAGAGGACACAGCCCGGGCCATCGTCCTCCAACTCCGGCTCCCCCGGGCGGTCCTGGCCATCCTGGTGGGAGGGGGGCTGGCGCTGGCCGGGGCGGTGTTCCAGGCGCTTCTGAGGAATCCCCTGGCGGAACCCTACATCCTGGGGGTCTCCGGCGGGGCCGCCGTGGGGGCGGTGGCGGCCCTGGTGCTGGGGTGGTCCATCGTGGCCCCCTGGTCCCTCCCCCTGGCCGCCTTCGTCGGAGCTCTGGTGGCGGTGGGGCTGGTGCTCCGGATCGCCCTGGCCACCGGACCGGTGCTGAATGCCCGGGTCTTCATCCTCGCCGGGGTGGTGGTGGGGGCCTTCTTCAATGCCGTCATCCTGCTGGCCCTGAGCCTCGCCGATGCCGAGTCCTTCCGGTCGGCCATCTTCTGGATGATGGGGAACCTCTCCGGCGCCACCTGGGGGGGTGTGGGGCTTCTGGCTGCATACCTCCTTCCCCTGACCATGCTCCTTGCCGCCCTGGCCCGCCCCCTGAACCTGTTGGCCCTGGGAGAGGATACGGCCACCTACCTGGGGGTCCGGGTGGAGAGGGTGAAATGGGTGGCGTACCTGGCCACCTCCCTCCTGGTGGCCGCCAGCGTGGCCGTCAGCGGCATCATCGGATTCGTGGGGCTCATCGTTCCCCACGCCCTTCGTCTCACCGGGGGAAGCGATCACCGGTTCCTCCTCCCGGCCTGTGTCCTGGGAGGGGGGACCTTCCTCCTCCTGGCAGACACCCTGGCCCGCACCGTCGCCTCACCCGTCGAGCTTCCCACCGGGGTGGTGACCGCCCTGGTGGGGGTCCCCATCTTCGTGGTCCTCCTGGTCCGGAGCGGCCGATGAGCGAGGACACCCCCACGCCGGAGAGGGAGCGCCCCCTGGGCGGCGCCACACCACCCCCGTACCCGGAGCCCCACCACACCCCTCCCCGCCCACCGGTCTTCCGGGTGGAGGGCGTGGGTCACCGGTATCCCGGAGCAGCGGTACCGGCGCTGGAGGGGATCGATCTGGCCTTCCACCCCGGGCGGATCACCGCGATCCTGGGCCCCAACGGATCGGGGAAATCCACACTCCTCCGGATCCTCCTGGGGGCGCTGGAGCCCACATCGGGGGAGGTGCTCTGGCAGGGGCGTCCGGTGGCGTCGGTTCCCCGTCCCGAGATGGCCCGTCGGGTGGGGGTGGTGCCGCAGGGGGAGGAGCTGGCCTTCCCGATCAAGGTCCGGGACTATGTGGCGATGGGACGCTATCCCCACCTGGGACCCTGGCGCTCCGAGGGAGAGCGGGACCGGGAGGCCATCCGAAACGCCATGGAGCGATGTGGGGTGGAGAGGTTCCTGCAACGGTCCATGAACACCCTCTCGGGTGGAGAGATGCAGCGCGTGCGCATCGCCCGGGCGCTGGCCCAGGAGCCGGATACCCTGGTCCTGGACGAGCCCACCACCTCCCTGGACATCCGCCATGAGATGGGGATCTTCCACCTCCTGGCGACGCTGGCCGCCGACTGCCAGGTCACCGTGGTGCTGGTGACCCACAACCTGAATCTGGCCTCCCGTTACGCCCACGCCCTGGTGCTCCTGGGGGGGGGGCGCTGCGCGGCGCAGGGAACACCCGGGGAGGTGCTCCAGGAGGAGCTGCTGGAGGCGGTGTACGGATGGCCCGTCCGGGTGGTGCCCCACCCCGGCCCCGGGGCGGACGCCGGCTCGCCGCAGGTGGTTCCCCTGGCTCATCCCCCCACCCTCGATCCGCCGGCCCCTCCCCGATAGCAGACGGCCTCGGCCACATGGGCTCCCCGGACCCGCTCTTCCCCTTCCAGGTCCGCGATGGTCCGGGCCATCCTGAGGATCCTGTGGTACCCCCGGGGTGAGAGCCCCAGACGATCCACGGCATCGGTGAGGAGCCGGAGCCCCTGGGGATCCGGCTGGGCCCATCGGCGGATGGCCGCGGCGCCCATCTCGCCGTTGATGACGCCCCTCCTCCGCTGACGGACCCGGGCAGAGGCCACCCGCCCACGAACCTCCGCCGTGGAGTCTCCACCCTCCCCACCGGAGAGCGCCTCCATGGGGAGGGGGGGCACCTCCACCCTCAGGTCGATGCGGTCCAGGAGAGGCCCCGACACCCGACTCCGGTAACGCTCCACATGCCCCGGCTCGCACCGACACCGGTCGGAGGGGTGTCCCAGGTAGCCGCAGGGGCAGGGGTTCATGGCGGCCACCAGCATGAAGCGGGCGGGAAAGCGGAAGGCGTGCCTGGAGCGACTGATGGACAGGGCCCCCTCCTCCAGCGGTTGCCGGAGGACCTCCAGCACGTGGCGCCGGAACTCAGGAAGCTCATCCAGGAAGAGGACCCCCCGGTGCGCCAGGCTGGCCTCCCCGGGGCGGGGTGGATTCCCTCCCCCGGCCAGGCCGGCATCGCTCAGCGTGTGGTGGGGGGCCCGGAAGGGGCGCCTGGCCACCAGTGCTCCCCCGGAGGGAAGGATCCCGGCCACGGAGTGGATCCGGGTGACCTCCACCGCCTCGTCCAGCTCCATGGGGGGGAGGATCCCTGGCAGGCGCCGGGCCAACATGGTCTTCCCCGTCCCGGGAGGACCGCTCAGGAGCAGGTTGTGCCCCCCGGCGGCGGCCACCTCCAGGGCCCGCTTCACCCCCGGGTGACCCCGGACGTCCCCCAGATCCTCCTCCACCCCACCCTCCTCCCCGGCTCCGGCCTCCCGGAGGAGTGCCCGGGGGTCCAGGAAGACCTCCACCAGCTCCGACTCCCCCCTGAGGTGATGGACCACCTCATGGAGGGAGCCGGCCCCCAGCACCCTCATGCCCCCCACCACCGCCGCCTCCCGGGCATTGGAGGCAGGAACCACCACCCCCATCAACCCCGCCTCGCGGCAGGCCAGGGTCATGGCCAGCACCCCCCGCACCGGGCGCAGCGCTCCATCCAGCCCCAGCTCGCCGAAGAACCCCCACCCGGCGCAGGCCTCCGCTGGAGCCCCCTCCCCCGCCAACAGCAGACCCAGAGCCACCGGCAGATCGAAGGCGCTCCCCTCCTTCCGGAGATCTGCCGGGGCCAGGTTCACCGTGATCCGCCGGGGAGGCACCGGCGCCCCCACCCGGGCCAGGGCGGCCATCACCCTTTCCCGCCCCTCCCGGACAGCTCCCTCCGCCAGCCCCACCACCGTGAACGACGGGAGTCCCGAGGAGAAGGCCACCTCCACCTGCACGCTACAGCTTTCCACCCCCTGTACGGCAGCCGACTGCACCACGGCGAACATGCCCACCTCCCCCCGGGGACTCCGTCCCGGCCACCCCCGGCCGGACCGCTGCCACGATCATGGCGGAGCGCTACGGGCGCGGGGATGGCGGGATGGGACGGGAGTGGCGCCTACCAGTTGTCGTCGTCTCCCAACCCGGGACGGAGGCCCACCGACACCCCGAGGCGGAAGGTCCAGAAGTTGGTCTCGCTCCGCTGGGGGTTCAGGACGACGCTTCCGTCCGGACGGTCCTGGATATCCCCTTTCCGGAGGTACTCCGCCTCCCCATTTCCATGGTAGCGGGCCCCCAGGTCCACATAGACCGGGGTGGAGCCTCCTGAGATCCGGAACTGGAGTCCCCCACCGCCGGTCCAGGCGAAGGTCACGTCGTCGAAATTGGTGGAGGAGGCGAAAGGATCCCCCTGGTTGTTGGCCCCTTCCACCGAGGAGGTGGTGCCGAAGTAGGCGAAGCCGGCGCCCACATTGGTGTAGGCCCTCACCGCCCCGCTGCCGACGCCCAGCTCGGGACCGATCCCACCGAAGACGATGTTGTTGGAGGTGGTGAGATCCCCGGTGACCCGGCAGGGCTGCGTCACGCAGATCCGGATCGTCTCGTTTCCGTAGTTCAGGAATCCCAGGTCGGCGCGGAGACTGAAGAGACCGATCTCGTCGAAGGCATAGCGGCCATGGGCGGCCAGACCGAAGCCGGTTCCCACATTGTCGGCGAATTCCCCCACCGGGGAGGAGACCATGAACTCGCCGCCGACGAATCCCCGGATGGGCCCCGCCTCCTCCTGCCCTGCCATCTCCCCGGCCGGCAGCAGCATTGCCCCCGCCAGGAGAAGGACTGGATTCATGCGCATGTGCGCTCCACTGTTCTGTTGTCGATGAGGTCGCAGGAACCCTGCGTGGTTGATCCCGTGCAGGGCCCTACGTAGAAGATCATGCTTCCGGTTTCGGGGAAGAAGCGGGCCCCGGGGGTGGAGCGGCGCCCGAGGTCAGGCGACCTTGTCCCGCAGCGTGCACCCCATGCGCCGACTACGACAGGAAGGATGACTTCCATCATGCAGTTGATCCTCGTGGATTTCGACGACACCCTGGTGGATACCGGACCCCGCTTCCACCAGGCCCGGGAGCGGCTCTTCCAACAGCTCGTCCGGGAAGGGTTCCGCCCGGACGAGGTCCACCGGGTGCACCATGATGAGGTGGACACCGAATACCTGGAGTCCATGGGCTACGGGCCGGCCCGACTGGCTCCCTCCTTCCGGGAGACCTACATCCGACTCTGCCTCCGGAATGGCCGCCGCCCGGATTCCGCAGCGGCAGAGGGCTACGCCGGGCTGGGGGCTGCCGTGGCGGGTCCGCCTCCCCTCCTGGAGGGGGCCATGGAGGCCCTCAGGACGTTGGCGGGCTCCCTCCCCACCGCCCTCTACACCCAGTCCTCGGACCCGGACTACCAACTCCACTGCATCCGGGCATCCGGCATCCTGGAGGTGCTTCCGGCACATCGGATCCACATCACCCCACGGAAGACCCCCGAGGCCTTCATGGACACGCTGGGACGGTTCAGCGCCCGGGAGCCGGACCGGGTCTGCATGGTGGGCAACTCCATCCGGAGTGATGTGAACCCGGCACTGGCCAGTGGAGCCCAGGCCATCCACGTGGAGGTGGCCTCGCCCTGGGTGCATGATGTCGTGCCCCTCCTGCGCACGGACGTCCCCACCGTCCGCTCCTTCCGTGAAGCCGTGGCGCTCCTTCTCCGGACGGGGAGGGGTGGGGGGTGAGGCCCGCGCCCCGGGGCGGAACTCCCGGGGGCACCGGTGACCGGTTGTGTGGGTTACAGCGGTCGTGAAGGAAGTGCAGACCCCGGAGCCGCGGGAGTGGTGGGGAGGTGATTACGGGGATCCTGCCTCCTGGATGACCCCGCATGCGATGCGATCCCCTGCGGCCCCGTCGGGTTGCGTCCTGAAGTCGTCCTCATCCGCGTGGAGGACCAGCGCCCGGCCGATGACGATGGACGGCTCTTCACCCTCTTCGGCGACCCGGACCACCCGGTCCACCTGCACGGTGCCATCCAGGGCGACGTTCAGGTTCCCCAGATCGCCGGCGTGACGGGCATCCAGCGGCGCGTCCGGCGGCCCGTGGGGGGCGTCCCAGGGGTTGAAGTGTCCCCCCGCCGAGGAGAAGTCCGGCCCCTGACAGACCCCCGTCTCGTGGATATGGAAGCCGTGGAGCCCCGGGCTGATGCCAGGCATCTCCAGGGTGCCCTGCAGCCGGAGTTGGCCGTCGTCGAAGATGGGGAGGAAGCGGACGGTGCCTACGGGGCTCCCGGCGGTATCCACCATCTCCGCCTCCGCCAGCGGCGGTGGAGGCGACTCCTGGCTCCCGGTGGACGCGCACCCGGGGAGGAACAGGACCATGGCCATGATCGGGAGGGGAGAGCGGGGAACCATGGAAGGACCTCCTTTCGGGGGGGATCGGCAGGGAGTGGAACCGGCCCGGCCCCGCTCGGGGGTCGGTCGACCCGCTGGCACCGGGTCGCAAGCCCTGTACCGCTCCACCCCTCCTCCCACGGCGTCCCTCCCCGGCTCTGCACGGCTCCCCGCACGGGGATCTCCCCCCGCTGGAGAAGGGCCTCCGTCGTTGCGGTGCAGGGGAGGAAATGGTAAGACTTCCTCCGGTTGATCTCCGCCGTCCAGGGGCCCGGACGCGCCCCCTCCCCTCCCGTCACCGTCAGAAGACTTCATGAAGGTTGCCATCCTGAAGGAAGCCGCACCGGGCGAGACCCGGGTCGCCATGGTCCCGGCAGTCCTGGGGGATCTCAGGAAGGCCGGTTTCGAGGTAGTGGTGGAGGCCGGTGCGGGATTCCGGGCGGGCTTTCCGGACCAGGCCTTCCAGGAGGCCGGAGCCACGGTGCTGGAGGATGCCGCAGCGGTGATGGAGGGGGCCCACGCCCTCCTCAGGGTGGCCCCTCCCCCTCCGGGCGATACCGCACCGACCATCCCCCGGGGAACCGTGGTCATCGGATTCCTGGCTCCCCTGGATCATCCGGAGAGGGTCCAGGCCCTGGCCGATGCCGGTGTCACGGCGCTCTCCATGGAGATGGTCCCCCGGACCACCCGGGCCCAGCGGATGGACGCCCTCTCGTCACAGGCATCGGCGGCCGGCTACCGGGCGGTCCTCCTGGGGGCCAATCACCTGGGTCGCTTCCTCCCGATGCTCACCACGGCGGCAGGGACCCTCCCCCCCGCCCGGGTCCTCATCCTGGGCGCCGGCGTGGCAGGGCTGCAGGCCATCGCCACCGCCCGGCGACTGGGTGCGGTGGTGGAGGCCTTCGACGTCCGCCCCGCCGTGAAGGAGCAGGTCCAGAGCCTGGGGGCACGTTTCCTGGAGCCCGCCGAGGCCGTGGCCGCCGAGGGCGCGGGAGGGTATGCCTCCACATTGTCGGAGGATCAACAGGCCCGGGTGGAGGCGTTGATGTCCTCCGCCGTCCCCCAGAACGACATGGTGATCACCACGGCCCAGATCCCGGGGCGCCCGGCGCCGCGCCTGGTGGATGCCTCCATGGTGGAGGCCATGCGCCCGGGCTCGGTGATCGTGGACCTGGCGGCAGCCTCCGGGGGGAATTGCGCCCTCACCAGGGCGGACGAGGTGGTGCAGCACCATGGGGTAAGCATCCTGGGCCCCACGAACCTGGCCGCCTCCCTTCCGGTCCATGCCAGCCAGATGTACGCCCGGAACGTGGCGTCCCTCCTCCTCCACATGGTGAAGGATGGAGCGCTGGTGGTGAGCCCCGAGGACGAGATCGTCGCCGGCTCCTGCCTGACACATGGCGGCCAGGTGGTGCACCCGGCACTCCGGGAGCGGTTGGGGCTCCCCCCCCTGGCCACCTCCGCACCGGCCCAGGAGGGCTAGAGGTGCATCCTTCCCGGGGTGGCCGACGGCCGGCGTCCCCCTTCCTCATCGCCCCGGTCCACCGACATGGGTGAACTGCTGATCGGACTCTACGTCTTCGTCCTGGCCATGCTGGCAGGATTCGAGATCATCACGAAGGTCCCGCCCACGCTCCACACCCCACTCATGTCCGGGGCAAACGCCATCTCGGGGATCACCGTGATCGGTGCCCTGGCGGTGGAGGCTCAGGCGGAGAGCACCCTGGTGAGCGTCCTGGGGATCGCCGCCGTGGCGCTGGCCACCATCAACGTGGTGGGTGGCTTCCTGGTCACCGATCGCATGCTCCGCATGTTCCGCCGGAAGTGAGGGGAAGCACGTGACGCTCGAGACCTCGGTCCAACTCGCCTATCTCCTCTCCGCCGTCCTCTTCGTCTTCGGACTGAAGCGGCTGGGCTCCCCGGTGACCGCCCGCCAGGGGAACGGGCTGGCGGCCCTGGCCATGTTCATCGCCGTGGTGGCCACCCTCTCGGAGCACGGCCTGGTCAACTGGGCGGGGATCCTGGGAGGGCTGGCCCTGGGCTCCGTTCTGGGAGCCGCCGCCGCACGCTGGGTGAAGATGACGGACATGCCCCAGCTCGTGGGGCTCTTCAACGGGATGGGGGGCGCCGCCTCCGCCCTCGTTGCGGCTGCGGAATTCTACCGGGTGGGAGGGGCCTCCGGGCTGGGGGTGGCCTCCGGGGTCACCGTGGTCCTGGGGACCCTCATCGGAGCCGTGACCCTTTCGGGAAGCATGGTGGCCTTCGGGAAACTCCAGGAAATCCTTCCGGGGCGACCCCTCACCTTCCCCCTGCAGAGGACGGTGAACGCCGTCCTCTTCCTCTCCCTGCTGGGAATGGGAGCCGCCCTCACCGGGGCGTGGGTCCCCGACTCCACCTTCCTGGTGTTCACCGGTGTGGCGCTCCTGCTGGGGATCCTGCTGGTGATCCCCATCGGCGGCGCAGACATGCCAGTGGTGGTCTCGCTGCTGAACTCGTATTCGGGATTGGCCGCCTCTGCGGCAGGGTTCGTCCTGGGGAACATGCTGCTCATCATCGCCGGAGCCCTGGTGGGCGCCTCCGGGCTCATCCTCACCCAGCTCATGTGCCGGGCAATGAATCGATCCCTGGCCAATGTGGCCTTCGGGGCGTTTGGAGGCGGGACCGGCAGCGGTCCGGCAGTGGAGGGGGACCGCACCGTCCGGCGGGCCGATGCGGAGCAGTGCGCCACGGTGCTGGCCTATGCCCAGAGTGTGGTCATCGTCCCGGGCTACGGGCTGGCGGTGGCGCAGGCACAGCACGAGGTCCGGAAGCTCATGGACGTGCTGGAGGCCCGGGGAGTGAAGGTGACCTTCGCCATCCACCCGGTGGCGGGGCGCATGCCGGGGCACATGAATGTGCTCCTGGCGGAGGCGGACATTCCCTACCCAAGCCTCCTGGACCTGGAGGATGTGAACCCGGAGTTCGAGCGGACGGATGCGGTGGTCATCGTGGGGGCCAACGACGTGGTGAACCCCCTGGCCCGGAACCCCGACAGTGTCATTGCCGGGATGCCCATCCTGGATGTGGACAAGGCCCGGACCGTGATCGTCATCAAGCGATCCCTGAGCCCCGGGTTTGCCGGCATCGACAATCCACTCTTCTACATGGACCGGACGTTGATGTTCTTCGCGGATGCCAAGGAGGCGCTGGGGGACATGGTGAGGGCGGTGAAGGAGGTCTGAGGGCGTCCGCCAACCAGAAGGTCATCCGTTCCGGACAACAGCCACGCACTGTGGGAGATCCGTCATGTCTGAACCAGGAAGCGGAGGGGGGCACGGGGGAGTGGCGATCCAGGACGAGGTGGCCCGGGTGGTCCGGACCGGACGCACCATCGTGCTGGCCATGGTGGCGGGGATCGCGCTGTTCACCGTGGTGGCCTCGGTGCTGGTGGCGGGGGAGATGGCGGGAGAAGGGCTGGTGGGGACGGAATCCGGCCCCCTGCTCATCGCGGTGGCGGTGGCCATCTTCGTGATGCTCCTCACCGCCCCGGTGGTCCGCCGGGCGGTTCTTGAACAGGGCTCTCCCACCCCGGACAGACTCCCCAACCGCTGGCTCACCGCACTCCTCGTGGCCTCCGCCGTCCGGGAGGGGGCGGGGCTGCTGGGGATCGTCCTGGGGCTGCTGGCGGGCTCCGTCCCCTTCGTCCTTGGGGCTGGCGTGGCAACGGTGGCGGCCTTCCTCCTTGCCTTCCCCCGGGGGGAGGAGCTGGAAGCGGCGGTTCGTCGCGGCGGGGGAGCGCTGGTCAGTCGGCCGCCATCCTCCGGGCCAACCCCTTCGCGGCCCCGCTGAGGAGGATCCAGGCCCGGTCCACATGCTCCTCCCGTGTCCGCAGGTTCCCCACGGAGAGCCGTAGGACCACCCGTTCCAGGACCTTTGTGTGGGAGAGGAAGACCTCTCCCGAGCCGTTCACCTCCTCCATGATCTGGAGGTTCATCCGATCCTGCTCCTCCGGGACCACACCCCGTGGGGCGAACCGGAACACCGCAGTGGCGAAGGGGACAGGAGCGCTCATCTCCCACCCGGGAGCCGCCTCCACCCGTTCCGCCACCCGACGGGCCAGGCGGATGTGCTCTCGCACCCGCTCCCGGACCCCCTCCGCTCCGAAATACCGAAGCACGAACCAGAGCTTCAGCGCCCGGAAGCGTCGCCCCAGCGCCACTCCGGAATCCATGAGGTTCCTGGCGCTCCCCTGCTCCCGGGTCCGGAGATACTCCGGGGTCAGGGAGAAGGCCTCCGCCAGCGCCTCGGGACGGCGGCAGTAGAGGAGGGAGCAGTCCATGGGGGTGAAGAGCCACTTGTGGGGGTTGAAGACGATGGAGTCCGCCTGCTCCCACCCGTCGAAGTGGTGTCGGAGCTCCGGGAGCATCGCCGTCACCCCGGCATAGGCCGCATCCACGTGGAGCCAGACCCCGTGTCGCCGGCACAGCTCCGCCACCTGGGCCACCGGGTCCACCGAGGTGGTGGAGGTGGTCCCCACGGTGGCCACCACCGCAACCGGCCGGACCCCTCCCCCCACGTCCTCCAGGATCGCCGCCTCCAGGAGGTCCGGACGCATCCGGAAGTCGGGATCGGTGGGGATCCGCCGGACCCCTCCCCTCCCCAACCCCAGCGCCATCACCGCCTTCTCCACCGAGGAGTGGGCCTCTTCGGAGGTGTAGATCCGCCCCTGAGGGAGACCCGACAGACCGGTCTCCCGGACCCCGGGGAAGGCCACCTCCCGGGCGGCCCCCAGGGCGTAGAGGGTGGAGTGGGAGGCGGTGTCGTTGATGGTCCCCTCGAATCCCTCCGGCAGCCCCAGGAGCCGGCGGACCCACTCCGCCACATGGATCTCCAACTCGGTCCCTGCAGGGGAACTCTTCCACACCATGGCGTTGCTGTTCAGCGCCGCAGCCAGGAACTCGGCGATGATTCCCGGGCCGGAGCCCGTATTGGCGAACCAGGCGAAGAAGGCGGGGTGGTTCCAGTGGGTGATTCCCGGCAGGATCGTGGAGCGGAAGTCCTCGAGGATCGCGTCGAAGGGCTCCCCGTCCTCGGGGGCCTCAGGAGGGAGGGCGGAACGGATCTCGCCGGGGCGGACCCGGGCCAGCACGGGGAGCTCTCCTACCGAACGGAGGTAGTCCGCCACCCAGTCCACCGCGGCCTCTGCCTGCACCCGGAACTCCTCGGAGGGCATATCACCGACGGAGGGGGGGGAGGCGACTACAGGATCGGCCTGGTCCATGGGAGCCCAGGGGTGGGAGAGCGTCGGGGGAAGGGATGAGCCAGGGCAACCGCAGGGAAGCCCCCCATCCCTCAGTCGTCCAGGGTCACCAATCTGCGCCGGAGGGCCGCGTACTCCACCTCGATGGCCATGAGCTGCCGCCGCACCTCGTCCACCAGATCGGCGGTGAGCCGCTCGGGGACGCCGGTCCCCTGGAAGTGGGCGAAGAAGAGGGAGTCGGTGTGCCCGATGCTGGCATGGGTCACCCCCCGGTCGATGAACCGGTTGACCCGGAGGACGTCCCGGAGAGAAACCCGGACGAGACCACCCGGGGGAGGATTGGTGTACAGGAGGCGGATCAGGGCGTCACGGAGGAACTGGAACTCCTCGATGATCTCTCCTGCTGCCAGCCCCCGCATCGCTCCTACATTGCCATAGAGTTCTGCGGTCTGGCGCCAGAGGACATCCACCTGCTCCCGCTGGGGCCCCATCGAGTCCCGGAGGAGGGCGGCCAGGAACTCGAAGAAGTCCCCCAGCAGCGCCCGACTGTGCTCATCGTCTTCCGAAACCCTGGCCGAGACCTCCGAAAGCCATCGCTGGACCAACACACCCCTGTGGGCGTCCAGCCACAGCGCCACCTCCCTGGGCTCGATGCGTCTCTCACGCCTCGGTGCCGCCGGGCTCTCGTACCCTGTCTGGTCGGTGATGATTTCCCTCATCGGGCTCCCCGCGAACCGAGCGCGGTCGGAAACGACGGATGGTGATCCGTGGACCATGAACTTCATTCCCCGACCCCGGTCCCGCCAGCCCTGCTCCCCGGAGATGGCGGAGTGGCGGCATCGGGGTGATCGCCCCAGCGACAGAGGCGCATGGTGATGATGGTACCCTGACCCGGGCTGCTGCTGGCAATCACTGTGCCGTCCCACGATTCCACCAGCCGCCTCACGATGGCCAGCCCCAGTCCGGCCCCGGTGGAGCGGGTGGAGAAGTGGGGCTCGAAGACCCGGGGAAGAAGTTCCGGCGGAATCCCGCTTCCGGTATCCCGTACCTTGAGTTCCACCCCCTCCGCCGTCTCCCCGGCCTCCATCACCACATCCCCCGCCTCCCCGGTGGCGGCCCGGGCATTCTCCAGGAGGTTTACCAGGACCTCCTTGACCTCGTGCTCCCGGGCCCGCACCGGAGGCAGGTCGGCGGGGATGCTTCCCGAGAAGCGGACGGTCCCGTCGCCGTGGGCGTAGAGGGCCAGGAGCTCCTCCACCACCCGCTGGAGTTGCACCGGCTCCACCGGCGCCTCCCCTGCCGCCTGCGGGGCCGCGAAGCGCGAGAAGCCTCGCGCAATCCCCGCCAGCCGATCGATCTCCCCCAGGATGGCCCCCACATTCCGGTCCAGGATGGCGTCGTAGTCGGGGTGCCGATCCTCCCACGCCCTCCGGATGTGCTGCACCGCCAGCTTGATGGGGGTGAGGGGGTTCTTCACCTCGTGGGCCACCTGCTGGGCCATCTCCCCCCAGGCCAGGATCCGCTCGCTCCGGAGTTCGTCGGTGACATCCTCCAGGCTCAGGACCATCCCACCGCTCCCCCCCCCCCGGGCGATGCGGCGGGCCCGGACCCGGATGCGGCGCCCCTCCGCCAGCAGTTCGGTCCCCGCCTCCGGAAGGCCGTCCCGCCAGCACCGATCCAGCCATACCATGAGCTCCTCCCGGGGCTCGCTCCCCCCCGGGAGCGGCTCTCCAGGGACCAGGGGAGCCCCCAGCAGCTGCTCCGCCCGGGGATTGGCCAGGGCAACGGCGCCCTCGGCATCCAGCGCCACCACCCCGGTGGCCGCCTCCTCCACAATGGCCCGGGTCTGTCGATTCGTCCGCACCAGCTCCCGCCGGGCCCGTCGCAGCCGCTGCACCATCCGGTTGAAGGCCCCGAAGACGGCACCGAACTCATCGGTGCGATCCTCCGGCAGCCTGACCCTCAGGTTCCCGCTCCCCACCCGTTCGGAGGCCACCTGCAGAACCCGGATGGGTCGGGAGAGGAACCGCCCCGCCGCCAGCGACAACCCAAGGGAGAGGAGCGCCCCAAGGACCACCGAGAAGGCCAGGAGGTCCGCCACCTCGCGGCTACGGAGGGCCGCCGTCCCCAACCGGAGGGGAGCCACCGAAGCCAGGACCACCCCCCCGGGGAGACGCCGGTAGGCCACCATGTAGGACCATCGACCCCAGGCGCTGGCACTGGAGGCCACCACCTCCTCCCTCCCCTCCATGAGCCCGCTGGCGGCCCCGGGGAGCCAGCCGTCAAAGAGACCCATCTCCACCAACTCCGGGGGAGAGCCCGCCACCAGCGACCCCTGTTCGTAGAGGAGCAGGTCGGCCCGGACCCGTCGAGAGAGGAGGTCGATCTCCCCCTGGACCTCCAGGAAGGCGGAGGCTCCATCGTCCACGGCCCGCCGGGCCAGCGCCTCGGCGGTCCGCTGGGCGGCCCCCGCCAGCGTCCGGTACGCCTGGATCCCGAAGAAGAGCGTGGGAACCAGGAAGAAGAGGAAGAGGACCAGCGTCACCCGGGCCCGGAAGGAACCCAGAAGCCGTCCCATCCGGGGGCGTCCCCCCCACCCGGCCGCCATGGATCGGGGGAGGCGGGCGATTCCCCACACCAGTCCCACCAGGAGGAGGTTCAGCACCAGGAGCAGCCCACCCCGGGCCACCGCCACCGCCCCCGGGGGGAAGTCCAGGGCGTAGCGGGCCAGGTAGAGCCC
>Ga0076930_100590_pt2 | contig 25760 bp, 27 predicted proteins | sample HotLakConsoUCCRE_FD_71149 | JGI IMG/M metagenome (GOLD analysis project Ga0076930, IMG submission 71149) | Hypersaline microbial mat communities from Hot Lake, Washington, USA - Hot Lake Consortium UCC-RE (version 3) (version 3) ...
AACGAGATGCCCTGGGAGATGTCGCGCCAGGGCCTCCTGAAGCACCTCATCAACGAGGCGATGAACACGCGGATGGAGACGGTCGACGCCTACATGCAGATCGTCCCGCCTGGCTCGAAGTCGGGCAAGCACCGCCATCTCGCCGAGGAATGTCTCTACGTCGTCGAGGGCAGGGGCTACGACCTGCACCAGGATTGCGAGGTCGAGATCACCGACGAGTATTTCTGGAAGCCCCAGGACAAGGTCTCGCGCTGGGACTACGAGGCGGGAGACGTGATCTACGTGCCGCCCAACACGATCCACCAGCACTTCAACGCCGACCCCGAGCGGCCGCTCCGGCTGATCTCCTGCATCAACCGGATCTTCAAGAACTCGGGGCTCAACGACCTCGAGCAGATCGAGGATGCGCCGGAATACGAGCCGGGCGTGGTGCTGACGCCGGATCTCATCCGCGCGTTCCTGAGAAAGCCGGGCTGAAGCCCAACTGACGCGCGCCCATGTTCGGCGCTCTCCTCGCCCTGGCTTCGGCGGCCTTTTTCGGGCTGAACAACGCCGCGATCCGGCGCGGTGTCGTCAAGGGCACCGTTCTGCAGGCCCTGGCGATCACGGTGCCGTTCGGCGTGCCGATGTTCATCGTCTTCGCCGCCTTCATGGGCGGCTTCGAGGCGATGGCGGGGTGGGGGGTGGCGCCCTGGCTCTGGATGGCGGCCGCGGGGGTCATCCACTTCGTCATCGGACGATACGGCAACTACAAGGCGACGCAGCTTCTCGGCGCGACGCTGTCCACACCGATCCAGCAGGTCTCGATCCTGGTGGCGTTCGTGCTCGCCTTCGTCTTCCTCGGCGAGACGGTCAATACGGTCAACCTGATCGGGATCGCCCTCGTGATGGTGGGGCCGATGATGCTGGTGCGGCGCCGGACGAAGGCGAAGCCGCCGACCGCCGCGAACGGCTTCGAGCCGCAATACGGGCCGGGATTGTTCTGGGGCGGGGTCTGCGCCTTGGGCTACGGGACGAGCCCGCTTCTCGTGGCGCTCGGGATCGGGGAGGGCGGCATCGCCGACAGCGTGGGCGGTGTCCTCGTCTCCTGCGTCGCGGCCACCCTCGTCGTGTTCGTCTGGGTCATGCTGATCGGGGGCCGGTCCGCACTCGGGGAATTCGGCCGGACCGACACGAGGTGGTTCCTCCTGTCCGCCGTTGCCGTCGCTCTCTCGCAGTTCTTCCGCTACGTGGCGCTGGCGGTGGCTCCGGTCACGGTCGTCGTGCCGATCCAGCGCCTTTCGGTGGTGTTCCGGTTGATCTTCAATGCGATCCTGAACCGCGAATACGAGATCTTCGACCGGTGGATCGTCGGCCTGATCCTGCTGTCGGTCCTCGGCGCCGTGGCGCTCGCGGCGGACACGCCGACGCTTCTGGGCTGGCTCGGCATCACGGGCGCCGACTGGCTGGCACGCCCGCTCATCTAGAGCGTGTCGCGTTCATTCCGCGATGCGCCCTGTCTCGTTGATTTCGCATGTCCGGGAACCTCGAAACGGGGTTCCCGCTTCCGGGCGACGTGCTCGAGGCCGGCTCAGGCCCGTTGCAGAACCTTCGCGGCTTCCATCGCGGCGCGCGGCAGGTCGGCGCGGGCGAGGCCCATGCGGCCAAGCTCGGCGTCGGAACTCGCGTCGAGGCCGGTGAAGATGAGATAGGCCTTGTACCCCGACACCAGCCCGAGGCCCTTCTCGGCAAGCCGCCCGCGCATGTCGTTGACGTCGAGGCCAAGCTCGCCCGCCTGGTAGCGGGCGCGGCTCGCCGCCTCCTTGGCGATGCGCGCCGCGGAGGCCTCCTTCACCGCCGCGACACTGGCGCGGGGAACGACGACGACCCCGTCGTCGTCGGCGACGATGACATCGCCCGGCCGGACGATCTCGTCGCCGCAGGACACCGGGACGTTCACGTCGCCGAGCGTTTCCTTCACCGTGCCATGGGCGAGGATCGAGCGTGACCAGACCGGAAAGCCCATCGCCTCGAGGTCGCGGATGTCGCGGCAGCCGGCGTCGATGATGAGGCCGCGCACGCCGCGCGTCTTGAACACCGTGCCGAGAAGGTCGCCGAAGTAGCCCGAATGGCTCTCGGCGATGGTGGCCGCGACGAGGATGTCGCCGGGTTGGCACTGTTCGGCGGCGACATGGATCATCCAGTTGTCGCCCGGGGGCAGGGTGCAGGTGACGGCGGTGCCGCTGATCGCGGCACCCCGGTAGATCGGCCGGAGCCGCTGGTGCATGAGCCCCGTGCGCCCCTGCGCCTCGTGGACGGTCGCCACCCCGAACTCTGCCAGGGAGGCGGCGAGGTCGGGGTCGGGGCGCTTGATGTCGGTGACGACGACGGGCATGGAACTTCCTCTCAGGCTTCTGCTTTCAAGCGGCAGGCGGCGAGCCCGTCGCGGATTTCGGCGGCGTCGAGGCCGCGGCCGATGACGACGAGCTTCGAGCGCCGCGGGGCCTTGCCCCAGGGCGCGCCGTAGCCGCCCTCGTACATCATGTGAACCGACTGGACGATCACGCGGCGGTCTTCCCCCGCGACGGACAGAATGCCCTTCAGGCGGAGAACCTCGGCGCCCCGGAGCATCAGGAACCGCTCGAGCCAGGCTTCGAGGGCGGCGGGGTCGAGCGGCTCGGTAGTCTCGGCCGAGACGCTGGCGATGCCGTTCGCGGCGACATGGTCGTGGTCGTGGCGATGCTCTTCGTCGGGCGCGAGGTCGGCGGCGACCCGGTCGAGGGAAAAGCTGCCGGTGCCGAGGACGGCCTCGTGGGGCACCTCGCCGCGGTCGGCGCGGTAGAGCTTCGCGTGCGGGTTCAGCGCGCGCAGCATCGCCTCGGCGGCGTCGGGAGCGGGTGCGTCGGAAACCTTGTTGAGCACGAGAACGCTCGCCAGCGCGATCTGGTCGGCGGCGTCGGGGCTGTCTTCGAGGCGGGCCGCGATATGGACGGCGTCGGCGACCGTCACGACCGCGTCGAGCCGCGCGAGGCCCGAAAGCACCTGGTCGGCGGTGAAGGTCTGGATGACGGGGCTGGGGTTCGCCACGCCGGTGGTCTCGATGAGAATGCCGTCGAGGCGGTCGCCCTCGCGCTTGAGAAGCCCCCGCAGGGTGCGGATGAGATCGCCCCTGACCACGCAGCAGAGGCAGCCCGACGACAGTTCGATCAGTTCCTCATCGCCGGTGTCGATGAGGTCGCCGTCGATCCCCACATCGCCGAACTCGTTGACGATTACGGCGAAGCGCTTGCCGTGGGGGGCGCTGAGGATGCGGTTCAGGAGGGTCGACTTGCCGGCGCCGAGGTAGCCGGTGACGACGGTGACGGGGGTGCGGGTGTCACCCATGGCGGACCGTCCCGCGATGCGGCGCGGGCAGGCCCCGGGCGCATTCGGAGCGCTCGCCCCGTGCCGCAAGGGCGCTCCCCGGGAGCGACGGGGCGGTGGGGGCCTGCCCGGCGCCGCGCCCCGGGCGGACCGCCTGTCCGGCCCTCAGAGCCATGGCATGAGCGAGACGTGGATGACGTCGCCCGACCCTCCCACGGCCTTGATCGCCTCGTGCGTGTCTTCGAGCTTGAAGCGGTGGGTGGTGATCAGGTCGAGCGGGAAGCGGTCGGAGTTGAGCTGCTGGAGCGCCAGTTCGCAGGATTCGAAGTTGTGGCCGCGGGCGCATTTCACGGTGACGTACTTGTTGCAGAGCTTCGCCAGCGGGAAGCTCGGAAACTCCGACACCTCCTGTTGCACCAGAAGCGTGCCGCCCTTGCGCTTGAGCGCCTCGAGACCCAGCAGAAGCGGCGCCGTGCCCGCCCCCGCGGTGCAGTCGAGGGCGACGTCGACGCCTTCGCCGCCGGTGATCTCGGCGATCCGCGCGACGGGGTCCTCCTCCTCGACGTTGATGGTGTAGTCCGCGCCGAGCTTCTTCGCGACCTCGAGGCGGTAGGCGTCCTTCGAGGTGCCGGTGATGATGATGAGCGAGGCCCCGGCCTGCTTGGCGGTGACCACCTGCGAAAGACCCTGCTGGCCCGGGCCCTGCACGAGAAGCCGGGTGTTGTAGCCGACCCCGCAGTCGAAGAGCGCCCACTGGATGCCGTTGGCCATGGGGGTGACGACGCCCGCCAGTTCCGCCGACAGACCGTCGGGAACCTTGTGGATGACCGAGTTCCAGGGAAGGTACATGTATTGCGCGAACCCGCCCCAGAGATGCGGCGCGCGGGTCATCGGCGTGTAGCCGAAGCGCAGGCCCTCGGGGTTCTTGCGCCAGTCCGTCGCCATGCAGAGCCGGTAGTCGCCCCGGTGGCAATGTTCGCAGTTCATGCAGCCGACATAGTGCTCGACGAACACGCGGTCGCCTTCCTTCAGGCCCTTGCGCTTCTGGAAGGTCTTGCCGGCCTTCGCGATGATGCCGATGTTCTCGTGGCCCATGATGACGGGATCGTCCATCGGGGGCTTGGAGTAGAACTTCACGTCCGTTCCGCAGATGCCCGCGACCTCGACCTTGAGAAGGGCGGCTTCGTCTGGGATGTCGGGCATGTCGAATTCGCGGAACTCGGTGCGTTCCGGTGCGGTTCTGACGGCTGCGATGACTTTTTCCGGCACGCGGAAACCCTCCCTGTTTCGCGTTGACCAAGGGCTATCAAAGCGCCAGACTGCGGGCAAGAACAAAGTTCCGCATGGCGGAACGCCCGGTATTTGAGGGAAGCCCATGTTCGCGGCGCGGACAATCGCCAGGCCGGACGTCGCCGAACTCGAACGCGTCGAGGCGCTGGTGCGCGCGCGCTTCGGGGTCGGGGAGGACGATCTCGTGCTCGTCAGCGAGGAAGCGGGGCGGCTTCCGGGGCTGCCCGCGACGATGACGACGATCCTGTTCTGGTCCGGACGCGAGAGGCGGCACCGCCTGCGGCTCTACAAGCCGGCCGCATCGGTCAGGGCGGACGACCTGCCCGCGGGCTGGCTCAAGGGAGCGCTTCTCGACGAGGGCGAGGGAGATTGCTGTTGAGGGGAAAGACATGACCAAGCGTGTGCTGACGGCGGTGTCGCGGACACAGGGCAACAACCGGGCGCTGAAGGCGGGCGACGTCGGGATGCCCGATTTCGAGCTTGCCTTCGAGGAGGTGAACCCCCTGCCGCGCGCGTTTCGCCGGATGGTGCGCGAGGGGGCCTGGGACGTCTCGGAGATGGCGCTGACGACCTATGTCACCGCGAAGGCCTACGGGGCGGCGCTGACGGCGATCCCGGTGTTTCTGGTGCGCGGCTTCCACCACGGGGCGATCGTGGCGAGCGCTGCGTCCGATATCGCGGGGCCGGGCGAGCTTGCGGGCCGCCGGGTGGGCGTGAAGCGCGGCTACACGGTGACCACCGGGGTCTGGGCGCGGGCGATCCTCGACGAGGAATTCGGCGTCGAGCCGGCGTCGGTGACCTGGGCGCGGTCGGACGACGAGCATGTGGAGGGCTGGCGGATGCCGCCCCATGTCGAGGATCTCGGCGGCGAGGGCAGCCTCGAGGAGCAGCTTGCGCGCGGCGACGTGCCGGCGGCCGTGGGGCTGACCGCCGACGAAACGACCCGGGCGCTCGTCGCGGACCCCTTCGCGGCCGGGGTGGCGGCGCTGAAGGGGCGGGGATTCTACCCGATCAATCACCTCGTCGTCATCCGCGACGATGTGCTGGCGGAGGCGCCCGACCTCGCGGCGCAACTTTTCGAGGCCTTCGCGGCGTCGAAGCGGGGCTATGTCGAGGCCCTGAAGGCGGGCCGCGTCAGCGACCCGACGGCGGCCGACAAGGTGCACCTCGCGGCGATGGAGGCGATGGATGACCCCTTGCCCTACGGCCTCGCGCCGAACCTCGCCGTGCTTGAGGGGCTGATGGCGCACGCGGTGCGGCAGGGGATCATCGACGAGCCGATCCCGCTGGAGGGGCTGTTCGCGGAAGGGACGTTGGACCTGGTGGGCTAGGGTGTCGTCGCGGACGGGCGGGAATGGGGACGAAGTGCATGCGTTGCGGTCTCGCGGATGGCGGCTTTCGGCACCCTGTCAAGAACGGCTGGTTTCGCTGGTGTCGTAGTTTTCCGCCCTGTCACTCTTCTGGACCGGCCGATCGTGCCCGTGGCGCAATTCCTGTGCCTTGTCGGCCTCGCTCTCGTCCTCGTTCCTGTCCGCCCGCTTGTTGTAGTCGTTGGGATCGAACCCGGCGGGGTCGTACCCGTCTTCGCCCTCGTTTATTCCGGTGACGTGGCTTGCCCCCGTCTCTTCGTCGTAGACAAGCCCGTAACTGGCGCGGCCCTCTGACCTGTAGCGCCGGTATTCGTGGATGCCCGCATAGATGAAGACCCCCGCGAAGGGCAGAAGGATCAAGGCTGCGATCAGTTGGGCTTCCATGGGGACGCTCCTTTGCGGGCTGGCGAGGGAAGGGCGGTCGCATCCCGCCGTCGGAGCCGTCGATCTCCACTGTGGCGCAGGGTTTACCTGTTCAACGGGATGCGCAAGATACCGCGCGGCTCGAGCCAAATCTCCTCGAGCGAGCGAGCCGATCCAGCGTTTCAGCTCCGCACCTCGCGCAGGGTGTCAAACCTGTCTGGCACCTTGCGCACCGGGGGGGGGCGCCCTGTCGACGTCGCCACCCTCTACTGTGCTAGGTAAGGGTCCAGGCAGATCGATCAAGGCGCTTTCGTTCATCTCGCATCGTGAACACGGTCAGGAAGGCGTCCCGCCTAGACCGTCTTCAGAAACTCCATCACCCGCGCCGGGGCGGACTCTTCGGTCTGCGCCTCCGGGGCGACGTCCCAATATTCCGACCCTTCGAGGCATTCCTGAAGATACCTTGCCGCAGAGGTGGCATGTGCCTTGTCGGCGCCGGGGATGACGAGGGTGGGGATGTCGAGGCGCATGAGCGCCTCGGGCTCCGCGCCGGGGGCGGTGTCGCGGTCGAAGAGGGCGGCGGCCATCTGGCGGACGGTGAGAAGGTAGCGCGGGAGGTCGAAGGCGGCGTAGCTGGCGGCGAAGTCGCCGGAGTTGCGGATCGGCTGGGCCCAGGGGCCGCCACGGGGGTCGGCGGAGAAGTTCTTGTCGTGGGACAGGGCGAGGTCGACGACCGCCTGAAGCCCGTTCTCCTCGGCGAAGGCGAGGTGGCGGGCGAAGCGCTGGTGGGCGCTGATGCGGTAATGCGCGCCGCCCACTGGCCAGTAATGGACCATCGAGAGCGTGCGTTCGGGGTGGGCGACGCCGAAGGCGGCCACCGGCGCGCAGCCCATGCAGCCGCCCATGATGTGGGCTGCCTCGAACCCGAGATGGTCGAGCAGGCCCGCGCCCTGGGCGACGAAATGGTCCCAGGTGATCGCCTCGACGCGGCCGCCCGATGCCCCGTTCTCGCGGCGGTCGAAGAGGATGCAGGTGAAGTGGGCCGGCAGGTGGTCGAGCAGCTTGATGCGCTTGTAGACGCCGAGGTCGGACCATTTCGAGATCCGCGCGTCGAAGCCGCCGGGGGCGTACATGAGGATCGGCGGGCCGTCGCCCGTGACCTCGTAGTTCGTGTCTATTCCGTCGATCTTCGCGACCGGCATGGCCTACCTCCCGGGCTGTCCCTTGATCTGGCGGCCCGCGCGGACGTCGCCCGCGCATTCGGCGAGCGCATCGTGGATCACGCGAGCGACGTTGGCATAGCCCTTGGGCTCGCGGTCGAGTGCGGCGACATTGTAGCCGACCGCGGCCTGGGCGAGACGCACCCGCCCGTCGAGCCAGGGGCCGCCGCCGAAGCCGCCGATGACGGGAATGCTCACCGCCTCGACGACCTTCGGGCCGATGACGGGGCCGGAGTTGGTGAAGTCGAGCAGCACCGCGCCGGCGGCCTCGAGCGCGCGGGCCTCGGCGATGAGGCGCTCCTCCATGCCCGGCGCGGCTTCGGTCGCGCCGGCCTGGTTCTCGTAGGGAATGCCGGTCGCGAGGGCGGTCTGGGGCGTCAGGCCGAACTGCGCCCAGACGGGAATGCCCGCGCGGGCGAGGGCGGTGACCGCCTCGGGGTAGTCGGCGGCGCCGTCGAGTTTCAGAAGGTCGATGCCGGCTTCCTTGACGAGCCGGATGCCCGCGGCGACGGCGGCTTGCGTTCCCTCCTGCAGGGGTCCGTAGGGGAAGTCGGCGGAGACGAGGGCGTTCTTCACCCCGCGCCGCACCGCCTTCGTGACGATCACCATCTCGTCCATGGTGATCTCGAACATGGTGTCGTGGCCCCAGAGGTTCTTGCCCACGGTGTCGCCCACCGAGACGATATCGACGCCGACCCGGTCGGCGATCGCGGCCATGTGGGTGTCCCAGGCGACGACGCCGAAGATCTTCTCGCCGTTTCGCTTCTTTTCGTGGAGGGCGGGGATCGTCACCTTCGTCATATGACGAACTCCTCAAGGGTTTCCGGGGCGAACATCTCGTCGACCTCGAGCTTTCGGGGGGCGAGCCCCTGCTCGTGGTGGTAGCGCAGGAACACGTCGAGGACGTGGCGGTTCTTCTCGACACCGTAGGGCCAGAAGTCGTCGCCCATCGTCTCGAAGGTCTCTTCGACATGGGCGTTGAACCACGGCAGCATGCCCTTCAGGGCCGCCGTCTCGCGAAGCCCCTCGTAGCAAAGCGCCTGCGCCTCGCGGAACGCCTTGAAGAGGTTCATCGCGATCCAGGGGTTCGCCTCGTAGACCTCGCGGCGGATGGCGACGACATGCATGATCGGGAAGATGCCCGTCTCGCGCCAGTACGCACGCTCGACCTCGACATAGTCGGGAAAGAGCCGCTTCACGCGCACCCCGTCGTAGGTGGAGGGCTTGCGGGCGGTGTGGAAGGCGTCGATGCGGCCGTCCGCGAGCATCTGCGCGAGCGTGTCCCGGGGGCCGATCCGCTCGAGCCGGAAGTTTTCCGGCAGGTCGAGGGCGATCTTTTCCGAGCGGTTCGGGGTCTCTTCGCCGCCGGTGACGTAGGTCGGCCCGTCGACCGGCACGCCGTAGTGGTCCGACAGAATGCCCCTGATCCAGACCGGGGCCGTCATCTGGTACTCGGGGCAGCCGAAGCGCTTGCCGACGAGGTCGCCCGGCGTCTCGATCCCGGCGTCGGCGTTCACGTAGATGCAGGAGTGGCGGAAGAAGCGCGAGGGAAAGACCGGGATCGCGACGAAGGGCCGGTCGGGCTTGAAGAGCGACACGACATAGGAGGACATCGACATTTCCGAGACGTCGAATTCCCGGTTCCGCGCCATCCGGAAGAAGGTTTCCTCGACGATCATGTTGAGAAAGCGCAGGTCGATGCCGTCGGCCCGCACCCGCCCGTCGATCAGCGGCTGGACACGGTCGTAGTCCCAGCAGGCCAGCGTGAGGTCCAGGTCGCTCATGGGCCTGCCCTCAGTAGAATTCGTCGAAGTGAAGCTGGTCGCCGGGGACACCTGCGCCGTGCGCCATCTGCTGGACGGCCTGGGACATCACGGCGGGGCCGGCGAAGTAGATTTCGCAGTCCTTCAGCGCCTCGCCCATCTCCGCCTCGACGACCGCGTGGAGAAACCCCGTCGGCCCCGCCCAGCCCGCGCCGGGCTCGGGGTCGGAGAGTGCCGAGGTGAAGGTGACGTGGCCCTCGGCGGGGCCGAGCACATGGGGCCTGCAGAGGTCGGCCGTCTCCCGGCCGCCGTAGAAGAGGTGGATCTTGCGGGTCGCCGTCATGCCCGCCTCGACCGCGCCCCGGGCGATGGAGACCATCGGCGAGAGGCCCGAGCCGCCGGCCATGAGCACGATGTCGCGGGGGCTGTCCTCTTGCAGGAAGGCGGTGCCGTAGGGGCCGTCGAGGGTGAGCGTCGCGCCCGGTGCCGCGTCGAAGAGCCAGCCGGTGCCCGCGCCGCCGGGGGCCTTCTTGATCATGAAGCGCCAGGTGTCGTCGCCGGCGATGTTCGACATCGAGTAGGCGCGGGGGCCCTCGACGCCGGGGAAGGTCAGAAGGGCGTACTGGCCCGGCCGGAAGTCCCCGGCGGTGTCGAGCCGGAAGGTGAACTCGCTGATGTCGCGGGTGATCGTCTCGACGGCGGTGAGTTCGGCCGTGTGCGTCTCGGGCCGGACGGGGGGGACGTATTGCGCCATGGTGCGGAACTTCACCCGGCAGTCGCCGTGGGGCACGGCCTGGCAGCCGAGCCAGCGGCCGCGCTTGAGGTCGCGTTCGGACCAGGCGGGCGGGTCGTCGCGGAGATGCTCGACCGACCCCTCCACGAGGTCGAACCGGCAATTGCCGCAGGACCCGGTGTTGCACGAATAGGGCATGCCGATGCCGTTTCGCAGGGCCGCGCGGAGGATCGTGTCGCCGTCCTCGCAGGCGAAGACCTCGCCGCCGCGCTCGTTGGTGATTTCTGGCATCGGGTGTTCCGTCAGATGTAGATCGGCTGGCGCTGGATGAAGCCCATCCGCTGGGAGATCTCGCTCGCCGTCGCGATGACGGTCTGGGCGAGGCCGGCCACCTGGCTCTTCTTGATCCGCGCCCTCGGGCCGGCGACGCCGACGGCGGCGAGGATGCGGGCTTCGGCGTTGTAGATCGGGGCGGCGATGCAGCGGGTGCCGTCGTCGCATTCCTCGTCCTCGAAGGCGTAGCCCCGGCGCTTGACCTGCCGGATTTTGGCAAGGAGCCCTTCCTCGTCGACAACGGTCTTCTCGGTGCGGCTCTGGCGCGGATACTGCAGGAAGCGCTCGAGTTGCGGCTGGCGGAGACCCGACAGCAGGCACAGACCCTCGGCGGTGCAGAACGCCGGGCGCAGCTGCCCGGTGGCCGAGCGCAGGCGCAGCGTCTGCGGACCTTCGAAATCGTGGAGAAAGACCACGTTGTCCCGCTCCAGAACGGCGAGCCGCACGTTCTCGCGGGTCTGTTCGCGCAGCGCGTTGAGGAGCGATTTCGACTCGATCGTCACGTCGAGCTGCGACCGGACGAGCGAGCCGAGCGAGAAGAGACCGACCCCGAGGCCGTAGCGCCCGGTCTCGGGGTTCTGCTGGAGAAAGCCCTCGTCGAGCAGGGCGCTGGCAAGGCGATGCACGGTGCTCTTGGCGATGTTGAGGCGCTTGGCGAGCTCGCTGATGCCGAGCTCCTGGTCCGCCTCGGTGAAGGTCTTGAGAAGGTGGAGCGCGGTCGTCACCGACGAAAGCCGGGTGCTGCTCCTGCGCGGATTGCGGTTGATCTCCTTGCGCGGCTGCCGCTCTTCGCCGTCCATCGGGTGCCCTCGTTCCGCATTAAAGAACTTTGTTCCAATCATTGGCGCTGCGGGGGGCGTGAACTGGATACGTTCCTGCCGGCGGGGGCCGCGCGGGTCTTCGGAGAACAGCAGGGACTTGACCGTCACCGGCACCGTGAACGAGGGCAGGCGGATCTTGCCGAGGTCGATATAGTCGAAATCGCGCAGGCTGATCCCGTCGAGGACCAGGAGGTGGTTTTCGAGACGGAGCTCGTCGCGGAGCACGCCGCCGAGGGTCAGGGCGACGTCGCCGTCGATCATCACGTAAAGGCCGTGTCCCGCGGCGATGCGCCCCTCGAGGGCGGCGACCAGTCCGTCGGCGAGGGCGCGGATGCGCCGGTAGGAGGGCGGGCCCGAGAATTCGAAGGCGAGAACGGCCTCGGCGTTCGTCGGGTCGAGGTCGAAGGCTTCGTAATGCTCGAGGATCGCGGTCGCGATCGTGTCGGCATCGGGGTTCAGGGCGAGGTCGATCGAGGGTTTCAGAACCTGCAGGTTGCGGCGCGGGAGGCTCTTGCCGGGTGCCGTGACGGTGCTCGTCTGGCCCGAGAGCTGCACGGAATATTCCGAGGCGCCGAGGGCGGTGGCCCGGATCGTCGACGCGCCCTCGATCATCGGCGCACCGAAGTCCCCCGCCTCGGCATGGGCGCGGATCATCGGTCCGAGGTGGTAGCCGAGATCGCCGAAGTCGCGGGTTTCGGCGCCGTTGACGTAGGCGCCGACGCCCCCCGAGCAGACGATGCCTTCGATGCCGCCGAAATCGTCGGGCACCTCGGTGAGAAACAGCTCGCGCACGTCCTCGCCGAGCGGGCGCTCGGTGATGGCGCGCACGAGAATGCCGGAAATTTCCCGCGCGACGGCCGCCATCTCCGCGGCGGTGACGGGCATGCCGCGGGCGAGGTCGAGCCCGGCGCGCCGCGCGAAGTGGCGGCCGGTCGGTTCGATGCGGGCGACCCGACCGTCCTCGGTGGCGATGAGACGTCCCCCGGCGTGAAGTGCTGCCGTCCAGACGACGTGGCCCCGGTCGGCGAGGGCGAGCTTCGTGGTGCCGCCGCCGATGTCGATGTTGAGAAGCCGGGTCTGGCGCTCGTGGCTCATCTTGGCCGCACCCGAGCCGAAGGCGGCGAGCATGGCCTCCATGTGGTTGCCCGCCGTCGCGGTCAGGAAGTCGCCGCCCCGGTCGGCGACGATGTTGGCGATGGCCTCGGCGTTGTCGCGTCGAAGGGCCTCGCCGGTCAGGATCACGACGCCGGTGTCGATGTCCGAGGGGCGGATGTTCGCGCCCTGGTAGGCGTCGTCGATGATCTTGCCGAGCGCCTGCGCGTCGATCTCGGTCTCGCCCGAGAACGGGGTGAAGCGGACCGGCGACTCGTAGGCCGTCTTGCGGTCGACGATGACATAGCGCGACGCGTGGCTGTCGGATTTCCGCTGCAGATGGATCGTCGAGAAGATGACCTGGGTTCCCGAGGAGCCGATGTCGATGCCCACGGAGGTCAGCGCGACGTTGTCACGCAACCAGATCGGGTTCTCCTCGAGCGGCCCGGGGTCTATGTCGTCGTGGTCATGGTCCGCGTCCGGTCCGTGCTCGTGCGCGAAGAAATCGCCGAACATGTGATCGTCGACGGTATGCTTCTTCGGATCGCTCTCGTCGGGCAAGTGATGTTCCTCTATGTGGACCGGCGGTCCATTGACCGGACGGTAGCCGAAACGTATGGTTTGAACAACGCGAAAAAAGACGGGCGGACCCTCTCGGCCGCCGATAGGAGGGAAAGATGAACCAGCGCGCCATGGTCTCGGATCAGCTTGTTGCGAAATTCAAGACCGAGAAGGAGACGCCCTACACCCGGTTCATTGCCTCCGAGGGGCTGGATATCGTGAACGGCAACTACGTGCCGTCGCTCCACGAGATCGAGTTGAAGCCCTGGGCGCGGCGCGGCGGAAACGCCGTGTTCATCAACCACGACGCATCGCGCACCACGAACGATTGCTACGTGATGGAGATACCGGCGGGCGGAGAACTGGCCCCGCACCGGCAGCTCTTCGAGGAAACGATCCTGATCCTGTCGGGGCGCGGCTCGACGGTGGTGTGGGACGACGCGGGCCATCGCGTGAGCTTCGAGTGGGGCCCGGGGTCGATCTTCGGCGTTCCGCTCAACGCGCAGCACCAGCACTTCAACGGCCAGGGCGACAAGCCGGCGCGGTTCGTGTCGGTCACGAACATGCCGCCCCTGCTGAACATCTTCGAGGAACCCGATTTCGTCTTCGGCACCTCGCACGACTTCAAGGGCCGGTTTTCCGGCGAGCCGGATTACTTCGCCGAATCCGGCGAGCAGAACGGGCTTCTGCTGGAAACCAACTTCGTGCACGACGCGGTGAACCTGCCGCTGATCGAGGCCGGAGAGCGCGGGGCGGGGGGCGGCCATATCCGCTTCCAGCTCGCGAAGAGCTCGCTCAACAGCCACATCAGCCAGTTTCCGGTCGGCACCTACAAGAAGTGCCACCGTCACGGGCCGGGCGCGCATGTGATCATCCTGTCGGGCGAGGGGTTCTCGCTGATGTGGCCCCAGGGCGCCGAGCCGCAGCGCTACGAATGGAAGCCCGGGGCGATGATCGTGCCGCCGAACATGTGGTGGCACCAGCATTTCAACACGGGAACCACGCCCGCGCGCTATCTCGCATTCAAGTACGAGGGCGTGGCCATCCGCAACGAACAGGGCGTGCCGAAGGCCTGGATCTCGACCAGGATCGGCGGCGACCAGATCGATTATGCCGACGAGACCACCGAAGTCCGCTCGATGTTCGAGAACGCGCTTGCCGAGAACGGGCTGAGCTCGATGATGGCGCCGGCATACGAGGCCGAGAAGCCGGACCTGCCGCCGAGACCCGGCGAAGCGGCCTGAAGATTCCGCCGGGCGCGTGCCCGGTGCATGATGGGAGGCGACGCACATGCTGCGCAAGGAAATCAATGAACTCCTGACCGAGACGGATGCCGGAAAGCCGATGGGGGAGATGTTCCGCCAGTACTGGATTCCGGCACTTCTGGCGCGAGAGCTGCCCGAGGACGACTGCCCGCCGGTGCGGGTGAAACTTCTCGGAGAACGGCTGGTCGCCTTCCGCGATTCGAAGGGCCGATACGGGCTGATGGACGAGTTCTGCGCCCACCGGGGCGTCTCGCTCTGGTTCGGGCGCAACGAGGAGGAGGGGCTGCGCTGCCCCTATCACGGCTGGAAATACGACTATACCGGCCAGTGCATCGAGGTGCCGTCGGAGCCCGAGGAATCGGGTTTCGCGAAGAAGATCAAGCTGAAGGGCTACCCGCTGATCAAGGTCGGCGACGTGCTCTGGACCCACATGGGCGACAAGGAGAACCGGCCGCCGGAACCGGTCTGGGAATTCGCCACCGTCCCGCCCGAGCAGACCTTCACCTCGAAGCGCTGGCAGGAGTGCAACTGGCTCCAGGCGATGGAAGGCGGGATCGACTCGAGCCACGTGTCGTTCCTGCATTCGGGCGGGCTGAAGTCCGACCCGCTGTTCCGGGGCGCCAAGGGCAACCAGTACAACGAGAACGACAAGAAGCCGGTGTTCGAGGTGGTCGAATCCGACGGCGGCCTGCACATCGGAGCGCGCCGCATGGCCGAGGAGGGCCATTACTACTGGCGCGTCACGCCCTGGATCATGCCGTCGTTCACCATGGTGCCGCCGCGCGGCGACCACCCGATGCACGGGCATTTCTGGATACCGATCGACGACGAGAACTGCTGGGCCTGGTCCTTCGACTACCACCCCACCCGGGCGCTCACCGAAGAGGAGCGGCAGGCGATGATGGACGGCTACGGGGTGCACAACAAGTACGTCCCCGGCACGTTCCGGCCGCTTCAGAACAAGGACAACGACTACCTGATGGACCGCGAGGCCCAGAGGAGCGGCGAGAGCTACTCGGGTGTCTGGGGCATCGCCATGCAGGACGCCTCGTTGCAGGAGAGCATGGGGCCGATCGTCGACCGCACGAAGGAAAACCTCGTCTCCACCGACAACGGCATCATCATGGCCCGCCACCGGCTTCGCAAGGCGGTGACGGCGTTCCGCGACAAGGGGGTCATGCCTCCGGGGCGCGACACCGAACATCAGAAGGTGCGCTCGGCCGCGAGGGTTCTGGCGCCGGACCAGCCCTTCAAGGAGGCGATGAAGGACGACCTGACAGCGCGCCCGGGCGTCAAGCAGACGTCGGTCTAGGGCATGCCGCACGATTCCGACGACATCTTCGAGGCCGACAACGCGACACGCGCGGGTCGCGGCCCCGTCGACCACCCGACGATGCTGTCGAGTTGCGCGCGCGCGGCGACCGCGGCGGAGGCCCGGTTCCGGGTGCAATACCCGAATTCGAGCCCCCGCACCTCGCGGATCTTCGCGCTCGATCCCGAGGCCGCCGAGGCGATGTATGCCGTGGCGGAGGACCCCTGGAGCGGGGCGCATTTTCTCACCCTCTCGAAGGTGATGAAGGTCGACCCCGGGAAGATGGCGGCGGCCGACCTGCCGCTCTGCCACCCCGACGGGTCGGCGGCCGATCTCGAGACCGAACTCGAAGGCGCGGACATGGCGGTGTTGCTCGCGACCGAAACCTCGAACGAGACCGCCGCCGAGGTGATCGCGCGGGAGTGCTTCGAGCGGAAGATCATGTGCGCGGGCCTCGCGATCGGCAGGGGCAAGAGCGACGCCGCCCTCGACCGCGTGGTGAACTCGATGCGGCGCTTCGCGCGGGTGCTCGTGGTGGCGAAGGACGAGGATTACATTCCCGCGATGCTGTCGGCATTGCGGGCCTAGAACAAGAAACCGGAACCAGAGACCAATGGAGAAGACCCGATGAAAACCAGGACATTCGCAAGTGCCGCAGCCCTCGCCCTCGCCGCATCGCCTGCCGTCGCGCATCTCGACCCCGCCCAGCACGGCTCGATGGCCGCGGGTTTCACCCACCCGATCTTCGGGGTCGATCACGTGCTCGCGATGGTCGCTGTCGGCCTCTGGGCCGTCATGCTCGGCGGGCGCGCGACGCTGGCGGTGCCGGCGGCCTTCGTCGGGGCCATGGTCGTGGGCTTCGGCCTCGCGATGACGGGCCTTGCCCTGCCGATGATGGAGCCGCTGATCCTCGCCTCCGTCGTGGCGTTCGGGCTCGTGATCGCCGCGGCGGTCCGGCTTCCGGTGGCGGCGGGTGCCGCCTTCGTCGGCCTTTTCGCCCTCTTCCACGGCAACGCCCACGGTGCCGAACTCGGTGCGGCGACGCCCTGGGGCTTTCTTGCCGGCTTCGTCCTCGGCACAGCACTTCTCCACGCGGCGGGCATTCTCGCCGGCATGGCCTTCGCCCGACTGAGCCAGGACCGGATCGCGCGGGGCGCCGGAGCGGTCGTCGCGGTGGCCGGCGTGGGGCTTGCGCTCGCCGGCTGACCGAGCGGATCGTCCGCCGCGGCGGCTGCCGCTTCAGACGTGAGCTTTGCGAGAACGACGGCGCCGGAACCGTGGCGCCGTCTCCATTCGACCCCGGGGAGGAACGCACATGTGCGGTGAGATCGACGAACAGGTCCTGGTCGGCCAGGAACTTCTGGACCGCGCCCGGTTCCTGACGCGAAAGATGGACCTTCCCGCACCCGGCGCGGGAGAGGGCGAGGCGCCCACCGGGGGTCCTGCTCCCCCGCGACAGGCTCGCGGCGCTGGTCGGCCGGGAATCGGGTCTTCGGGGGCTCGGAATCGCGACGATCGCGGGAATGGTGACGCCGGGGGGGCCGTCGGCCGCCTATTCGCTGCTGGCGGTGCTGGCGGTGTCGGGCGCGGACCGCGGGCCGCTCGTGACCTACATCACCGCCTGGGCGCTTCTCGGAATGCAGCGCATCCTGATCTGGGACGTGCCGTTCATGGGTCCCGAGTTCGCGATCCTGCGGTTCGTGGTGTGCCTGCCGCTGCCCATCGTCGCCGGGCTGATCGCGCGCCAGCTTCCGCTGACCCTGCGCGTCATCGACCCCGAGGCGAAGGAGCGGAAGGCATGAATGTGGGGTTTCTCGTGCTCATCGCGCTGCTCGTGGCGCTCTTCGGCATCGCGGTCTACCGGCGTGAGAACTTCGGGCCCATCGTGAAGCGTTTCGCCGAGCAATTCGCCATGCTTGTGCCGCGGATGATCTGCGCGCTCGTCGCCGCGGGGTTCATCGCCCAGATGATCCCGAAACAGGCCATCGCGAGTCTTCTCGGGGAGGAGGCGGGTCTCTGGGCGATCCCGGTCGCCGCGGCGGCGGGGCTTCTCGTGCCCGCAGGCCCCGTCATCGCCTTCGCGATCGCCGCGGTCTTCGCGAAGTCGGGCGCCTCGACGGCCGCGCTCGTGACCTTCGTGACCTCGTGGAGCATCTTCGCCGCGCACAGAATCCTGATCTACGAAGTTCCCCTCGTCGGGCCGTCGTTCCTGCGCCTGAGAGCGGTCTCGGCGATGGTCATTCCGTTCCTCGCCGGGTTTCTCGCGTTCCTCGTCGGCCTCGTCTCGGCCTACGGCACGGCGATCACGACGCAATAGCGCCGGCCTACGGCACGGCGATCACGCCGAAAGTGCGCCGGCGCCACCGCTCAGTCGGCCGGCGGAACCCAGAATTCCTCGAAACCCTCGGCCGGTTCGAGCTGGTCGAACCAGTCGAGCCCGATCGCCTTCATCACCCGGCTGTTGCAGACCAGCACCCGCGCCTCGACGTCGGAGGTGTTGACCCGCTTGTGGGCGACGTAGGGCGGCACGTAGATGAAGTCGCCCGGCCCCCAGTCGTAGGTCTTGGGCGTGGTGTCCCAGGTCCATTCGAACTCGACCTTGCACTCGAAATGGACGTCGTAATGCAGGTCCTGCCCGGTGCCCTCGATCACGAAGGCGATCTCTTCGGAGAGATGGCGCGAGGTGCCGGTGGCCTTTCCGGCCTCGATGAACTGCATGTAGATGTCGATGCAGCACTCCTTGGTGTCCATCCGCTCGTTGATCACGTGCTTGATGAGGCCGTCGGCGGAGCGTTCCATGGGCATCTCGTCCCATTTCACGACGTTCATCCGGTTCTTGTATTCGGCGCGGAATTTCTGCGACTGCTCGAGCGCGTCGCGGTAGAAGCTGACCTCGGGGCCGGCGTGCTTGGCGCGCTGGCGTTCGAGGACGTCGGCGAAGGTTTGCGGATCCATACCCATCTCTCCCGTCAGACGTTTTTCGGTGGCGTGTAATCCTCGTAGCCCGGCTGGGGCTCCTCGGGCGGGTATTCGACCATCTTCTGGAAGATCATGTGCATAAAGAGAAAGAGCGGCTTCGCCTTCAGCACGAGAATAAGCCCCTCGTCGTCGCTGTCGTTGAGGTGCTGGTGGACGCAGGCGTTCTCGACGATGAGCGCATCGCCGGTCTCCCAGTCGATGCGGCGGCCGTCGTGGATGTCGTGGCCCTTGCCCTTCAGGACGAAGAACACCGCGGAGTTCATGTGCCCGTGGGTCTGCCCGTAGCCCTTGGGCGAGAAGACCTCGACATGGGCCTCGATCGACTGGGCGATCTTGTTGGCCTGGGGGTTGATGACCTTCTTGCCGTAGTGCTGCGGGCCGCCCTTCCAGTTCATCTCCGAGGTTCGGTAGACGCGGGGCTGGGAATAGAGCTCTTCCTTCAGCTGGCCGTAGGTGCCTTCGAGGGCGCGCACGAAGGTGCGCTTCTTGCTCCAGCGTTCCCAGACCACCTTTTCGCGCTTTTCGCTGTTGTGGCCGACGCCCGCCTCGTCCGATGTGTCAGACATGGGCATTCCTCCCTGTTTCGGGGAATGGTATCGCGCGGCGCCCGTTCCCGTCAACGGCACCCTATTCCGCATCAAGGAACGGCGTTCAGCTTTGACCGGTCACCTCGCCAAGCGGGCGGGCGCGGACCGTCTGGCCGAGATACTCGGTCTCCTCGCCGTAGAGCAGGGCCTTGACCTTGTCGGGGCCGAGCCGCTTCACGAGCTGGTCGACGGCGCCGAAGAGCGGCAGGGAAAGCCCGGCCCTCTGGCTGAGGTCGAGCGCCACGTCGAGGTCCTTTTCGTGCCAGGTGAAGCGGGTGGTGTCCCAGCGTTCGAGCGTGGTGTTCCGGGCGGGGCACTTCAGGAGCGTTTCGCGCATTTCCTGGGCGTCGATCCCGCAGGACTTGGCGAGCGACAGCACCTCGTAATTCGCCACGCAGGCGGCCCAGTGCATCATGTTGTTGCAGGTCTTGCCGAGCTGTCCGCAGCCGGTGGGGCCGAGGTGCTCGACGCTGCGGCTGTAGCTCATCAGGACCGGGCGGACCTTCTCGATGTCTCCGGCGTCGCCGCCGCAGAGCGAGACGAGGTCGCCGTCGATCGCGCCCTTGAGGCCGTAGCAGACCGGGGCGTCGACGAAACCCACGCCCTTCGCGGCGCAGTCGCGGGCAAGCTCGATCATCGTCGCGGGGTGGTTGGTGGCGGCGACGACGATGACCATGCCGTCTTTCGGCCCGGCCTCGAGCAGGGCCGTGACGACGCCCCGGCTCTGGTCGTCGGTGCTGACGACGACGATCGCGACGTCGCAGGCGGCGATCGCGGCGAGCCCCGCAGCGGCCTCCACCGGCCCCTCCGTGGCGGCGGCGAGTGCCGCGGCGTCGGTATCGAATGCCTTCACCGCGAAACCCGCGCGCGCGCAGTGTCCGGCCATCGCCTTTCCCATCGCGCCCACACCGACAAATCCGATCTCCATGGCATATCCTCCCGTCGCGGTGCCGTTGTGGCGAACCAAATGAACGGCGGCGACCGGGCTTCAACCGCTCCGTTCGCAAGGTTCCCGCATGCAGAACGGCGGTCCAGTATCGCTTTGACCACCCCTTGCCCCTTGCATAGACTCGCGATTGCGGCGGAGAGGCGCCGCGATGACTGCGACCGGGGGAGGAGAGTGCTGGCGGGATCGCCGGGGCGCACGGCCTTTCTTGCGGTCGGCAAGGCGCCACGGAGCCGATATGACGAAACTGCCGCTCACCATCGCGACGACGGATTACGACCACTTCCGCGACATCCGCTCCGGAGCGGTCGCACCCGAGGGGATCGACCTCAACTGGCTGCTGCTCGGCCATCACGAGTGCTTCGCGCGGATGACGGCGCACCGGGAGTTCGACCTTTCGGAGATGTCCTTCGCGAAGTTCGCGACCCAGGTGACGCGGACGGACAGCGACCTCATCGGGCTGCCGGTGATCTGCTCGCGCCTCTTCCGCTTCTCGTCGTTCTACGTCAACCGCAAGTCGGGCATCGAGACCGTCGAGGACCTCTACGGCAAGACCGTGGGCAGCCCCGAATGGGCGCATTCGGCCGCTGTCTGGATGCGCGGGTGGATGCAGAACGACCTCGGCATGGACCTCTCGAGGATCCGCTGGGTGCAGGCGGGTGCGAATTCCCCGGGCCGCGAAGAGAAGGTGGAACTGAACCTGCCCGCCGGCGTCGAGATCACCCGGGTCAAGGACAAGTCGCTCTCGGAGATGCTGGCGTCGGGCGACCTCGACTGCGCGATCATCGCCCGCCCGCCGACCTGCTTTCTCGAAGGCCACCCCGACGTGGTGCGCCTCTTTCCCGATTTCCTCGAGCGCGAGGAGCGGCAGTATTCCGAGACCGGCGTCTGGCCGATCATGCATATCGTGGCGATGAAGAAGTCGGTGCACGAGGCCCACCCCTGGGCGGCGCGGAACCTCTATGCCGCCTTCGACGAGAGCCGGCGGCGCAGCGTCGAGCGCATTCTCGACCCCGCGGTGTCGCGCTACCCCTTCGCCTGGCTGCCGATCTATGCCCGCAAGATGCAGGGCATCTTCGGCAAGGAGCTCTTTCCCTTCGGCGTCGAGGCGAATCGCAAGACCTGGGAGATGATGGGGCTCTACACCTTCCAGCAGGGCATCGCGCACCGGCAGTTCGCCCCCGAGGACATTTTCCCGGGCACCATCGAGACCAAGGTGATTATCTGATGCCGGCCTCCGGCGGCCCCGTAGCACCCGAGCGCATCGCCGACGTCGCGGCGGCGGCGCGGATACTGGCGGCGCGCGGCGTGGTCGACGGGTTCGGCCATGTCTCGATGCGCCACCCCGACGCGCCCGACCGCTACCTCATGGCGCGCGCGCTGGCGCCCGCGCTGGTGACGCCGGAGGACATCGTGGAGTACGACCTCGACAGCGAGGCTTGCGACGCAGGCGCGCCGAAGGGGTTTCTGGAGCGGTTCATCCACGGCAACATCTATGCCGCGCGCCCCGATGTGGGCGCGGTGGTGCACAGCCATTCGCCCTCGGTCATTCCGTTCGGCATCGCGAAGGCTCCCATGCACGCCTGCTTCCACAACGCCGCCTTTCTCGCCGGCGGCGTGCCGGTGTTCGACATCTGGGCGCATTTCGGGGCGACCGACATGCTGGTGTCGGACAACGAGAAGGGCGTGAAGCTGGCCGAGAGCCTCGGCGACCGGCCGGTGGCGCTGATGCGGGCGCATGGCTCGGTGGCGACCGGGCCGTCGCTCGAGGTCGCCGTGTTCCGCGCGGTCTACACGGAAGTGAACGCGCGGGTGCAGCACTGGGCGGGCGCACTGGCCGGGGAGGGCGAGGAGCTTGCCGTTCTGCGCGAGGAGGAAGGCGTGCTGGCGGACGGGCCGAACCAGACCGCGGGCCTGCGCGCCTGGGACCTCTGGCGGCGGGAAATCAGCGACACGGCGGGGTGGTAGGATGGGCCAGAAGGACGATCTCGCCCTTGCCCTGAGGATGCTCGAACACCAGGGCATCATCGACTTCAACGGCCATGCCTCGATCCGCACCGAGGGCGGCATGCTGATCAACGTCGGCTCCAGCCAGCGCAGCCGGCTGACGGCCGACGATATCTGCACCGTCGATCTCGACGGCAACCTGATCGAGGGGAAGGGCAAGCCGCCACTCGAATTCCACCTGCACGCCGGCATCTACCGCGACCGTCCCGATGTCGGCGCGGTCGTTCATGCCCACCCGCAATGGTCGACCTACCTGACGATGACGGGGCACGATTACCTGCCTGTCTTCGCGCAGGGCACGCTCGTTCACCCGGTGCCGGTGCTCGACACCCCGGACTCGATCAACAGCCCCGAGATGTCGGCGCGTCTGAACGGCGTTCTGGGCGACGGGCCGGCGGCGCTGATGAAATCCCACGGCGCCGCCACGGTCGGTGCCGATATCGTCGAGGCCTTCGTTCTCATCGTCTATCTCGAGGAGAACGCGCGGCGGCAGTACATGGCGATGCAGATCGGCACGCCATACGCCTTCAGCGCCGCCGAGATCGAGGCCGCGCGCGGGAAGCTCCGGACCGAAGCGCTCTTCCGGCGGACCTGGGACCACTACCGCGCCAAACTGGAAGACGCATGACAGACCAGACCTATCACCTCCTCGGCGTCATGGGCTGGCCCGTGATGCATTCGCTCTCGCCGATGATGCACGACCACTGGTTCGCCCAGACCGGGCTGCCGGGGCGCTACGTCTATCTGCCCCTGCCGCCCGAGCGGCTCGGCCCGGCCCTCCGGGCGCTGCCCGCGCTCAATTTCGCGGGCTGCAACCTCACGATTCCGCACAAGCTGAAGGCGATGGAGATCGTCGACGAGGTCGACCCGGTCGCGCGGAAGATCGGCGCGATCAGCTGCGTCGTGGTGCGGAAGGACGGCTCTCTCTTCGGCACCAACAACGACTGGCTGGGCTTTCTGGGAAACCTGAGGGAGGCGGTGCCGGACTGGCGCGGAGCGGCGGGGCCGGCCACGGTGATCGGTGCCGGAGGCGGGTCGCGGGCGATCTGCCATGCGCTTCTGTCGGAAGGGGCGCCGGAAGTGCGGCTGGTGAACCGCACGGGCGAGCGGGCCGAACGGCTCGCCGCCGACATCGGCGGCCCGGTCACGGTGCTGCCCTGGGAGGCCCGGCATGCGGCTCTCGACGGGGCGGTGACACTCGTCAACACGACGAGCCTCGGAATGGTGGGGCAGCCGCCCCTCGATCTCACGCTCGACGCCCTCGCCCCCGAAGCGGTGGTGTCCGACATCATCTACACGCCCCTCGAGACAGACCTGATCCTGCGGGCGCGGGCGCGCGGCAACCGGGCTGTCGGCGGTTTGGGGATGCTGCTCCACCAGGGGCCGGCCGCGTGGAAGCTCTGGTTCGGGCTCGAGCCCAGGGTCACGCCCGACCTCCGGGCGAAGATGGAAGACCGCCTCGGCGGCAACGGATAGGACGGAGAAGGCAATGGCGAAGGACGAGAACCTGATCGTGGGGCGCATGCTGATCGGCGGCGAATTCGTCGAGAGCGAGGGCGGCGGCTGGATCGACACGATCAACCCGGCGAACGAGCGCCTGATCGGGCGGGTGCCGGACGGCAATGCGGCGGATGTCGCGCGCGCGGTCGAGGCGGCCTCGCGGGCCCAGAAGGACTGGGCGGCGCTCGACATGGCCGGCCGTGCGGACCTCTTGAACCGTCTCGGCGACGCGATCATGGAGCGGGCGGGGGAGATCGCAGAACTCGAGGCGATCGACACCGGCAACACCATCGGCAAGATGCAGGCCGACGTGGAGAAGTCGGTCGAGCGCATCCGTCTCGCCGCCGGCCTCGGGCTGGAACTGAAGGGCGAGACGATCCCGTCGACGTCGTCGGGCCTGCACTTCACGCTTCGCACCCCCTACGGTATCGTCGGGCGGATCATCCCGTTCAACCACCCGTTCGGCTTCGCGGCCTCGCGGCTCGCCAGCGCGATCATTCCCGGCAACGCCATCATCATCAAACCCTGCGAGACCTCGCCGCTCTCGGCCTGTGTCCTCGGCGAGATCGTCAACGAGATCCTGCCGCCGGGGGTCGTCAACATCGTCACCGGCGGGGCGGCGACCGGCGAGGCCATCGTCCGGCACCCGAAGATCAAGCGGATCGCCTTCATCGGGCACTCCGGCACCGGCATGAAGATCCAGCGCACGGCGGCGGAGGTCGCGGTGAAGCACGTCACCCTCGAACTCGGCGGCAAGAACCCGATGATCATCTGCCCCGACGCTGACCTCGAAGCGGCTTCGGCGGCGGCGGTCAGGGGCATGAACTTCGCCTGGCAGGGCCAGTCCTGCGGCTCGACCTCGCGGCTTCTCCTTCACGAGAGCGTCTATGACACGGTGCTGCCGAAGGTGCTCGACCGTATCGGAAGGATGAAGGCGGGCGACCCGCTCGACCCGGCCTCGTCGATGGGTCCGATGAACTCGAAGATGCAGTACGACAAGACGATGGAGTACATCGAGATCGCGAAGCAGGACGGCGCGACGCTGGCGGCCGGCGGCAAGCGGCCCGAGGGTGCCGGGTTCGAGAACGGCTTCTGGGTCGAGCCCACCGTTTTCACAGACGTCACGATGGACATGCGGATCGCGCAGGAAGAGGTTTTCGGCCCGGTGCTTTCCGTGCTGAAGTGGAAAGAGATCGACGAGGCGATCGAGATGGCCAACGCCGTCGACTACGGCCTGACCGCCTCGCTCTGGACGAAGGACCTCGGCCTTGCCCTTCGCCTCGTGCGCGAGATCGAGGCCGGCTATATCTGGGTCAACGGCTGCGGCACGCATTACCGCAACGTGCCCCACGGCGGCTTCAAGAACTCCGGCACCGGGCGGGAGGAAGGCATCGACGAGCTTCTGAGTTATACCGAGGTGAAGGCCGTCAACATCCTCGCGGGGTAGCGCCATGAAGACCGGCATCGCCACAGTTTCGATCTCCGGCAACCTCGGGGAGAAGCTCGAGGCGATCGCGGCGGCGGGGTTCGACGGGATCGAGATCTTCGAGCAGGATTTCATCGCCGATGCCGGCAGCCCGCGCGAGATCGGGCAGCGTGTCCGCGACCACGGGCTGGAGGTCCTCCTGTTCCAGCCGTTCCGGGATTTCGAGGGGCTGCCCGAGCCGCTCCGCGCCCGGGCGTTCGACCGCGCGAAGCACAAGTTCGACCTGATGGCCGAGCTCGGCGCGCCCACCGTTCTCGTCTGCTCGTCGGTCCACCCCGCCGCACTGGGAGGGATCGACCGCGCGGCCGGGGATTTCCGCGAGCTGGGCGAGATCGCCGCCGAGCGCGGGCTGAAAGTGGGGTTCGAGGCCCTGGCCTGGGGCCGGCACGTGAACGACCACCGCGACGCCTGGGAGATCGTGCGCCGCGCCGATCACCCCAATGTCGGCGTCGTTCTCGACAGTTTCCACACGCTCGCGCGCGGCATCGACCCCGACACGATCCGCCGGATCCCGGGCGACAGGATCGCCTTCGTGCAACTCGCCGACGCGCCGATGATCGAGATGGACCTGCTCTACTGGTCGCGCCATTTCCGGAACATGCCCGGCGAGGGCGATCTCGACGTGACGGGGTTCATGCGCGCGGTCGCGGCGACCGGGTATGACGGGCCGGTGAGCCTCGAGATCTTCAACGACCAGTTCCGGGGCGGAAGCGCCGGGGGGCTCGCGCGCGACGGGCACCGCGCGCTCGTCGCACTTCTCTCGGACGTGCGCCGCCTCGAACCCGGAGCC